>ERZ772893.622-NODE-622-length-43747-cov-17.700243_pt1 | contig 43747 bp, 39 predicted proteins | sample MGYA00511482_ERZ772893 | MGnify/ENA primary metagenome ERZ772893 (study PRJEB29015, sample SAMEA2737687) | human gut metagenome | biome: human gut; feature: human-associated habitat; material: faeces | place: China | collected 2012 ... | reverse complement strand
CTATAAATAAAAAACACACTATAAAAAAATCACTATACTCATCAAGTGTAAGGAGGATAGTGATTTTTTTAGTTAGCTAATGTATTTTATTTACTTTTGGGAAGAAACGTGAATTCATTGATATTACTTTTTCACACTCCTGATTTCTCATGTTTTCCCATGCTTTCAATTCCTGCTGAATCTTAGAAATAGAATCTAACCTCCTGGCAAGATATTGTCTGGTCATAACATTTAATTCTATTTCTGCGATATTCAACCAGCTTCCATGTTTTGGCGTGTAATGAACCTCTAATCGTCTGGCATAACTGCAAGCTTCTTGTGCTGGATACTTTTTATATAGAGAACTCAGCACATGGGTATTCAGATTATCCATGATCAAAATGACCTTTTGATCATGGATAACATTCTGTCAACAGATATTTTATTTCTTCTGCCCAGTCAAGTGCTGTCCGTGTTTTCCGAACGTTGCTGTAACGCCACCCCCGTAATGGTTCTACAAAAACAAAAATACTGCAGGTTCCTTCCCGGACATATTCGGAATCGATCTTCTGATTATCTCCCGGCCGCATAGGAAGCGGTGTACGTGTTTCCCCGAGGCATTGATAAGGTTTTTCATCCATGCATACTACTGGAATCTCCGGGTTGTATGGCATTTCGTAAATATCAAGAATGTCTTCCATATTTGCGACAAACTCGGCATTTTCCTTTGGAGGAATACACCAATAGTCATTCATATGAGGTCGAAGTTCATTTTTTTAAGGCAATCCGAATGGATTCACGGCTGATAGGTTCATCAAACTCCAAGCGGATTTGCTTTTCTAAAAGGCGCAATGTCCAACGGACACGACCATCCGGAGCAGGACTGCAGGTAATTCGGAGCAATTCTGCCTCCATCCGGCCATCCATTTTACGTCTTGCATTTGAACGAGGATTCCGGTTAATTTTGATAATTGCAGGAATACCGCCATTTGCGTAAGCAGAAACAATATTAGAAACTGTTGCTTTGCTGACACCAAAGGTTTTAGCAATCTGCATTTGTGTAAGATGCTTCGGGGCATTTTCATCAAGTTCTAATAATATTTGGCAGCGCTGGATCGTCATTTTGCATGTTTTTTTATTATGAATAGTAGCATTAAGGATCTTTTTATCCTCATCTGATAAAAGAATTTTATAGGTTCTTTTTCTGGCCATAGAATCACCTTGCCTTTTCTTTTATCATACCATATATTACCATAATTTACAACTTGCCAGTACACTAGTCAACAAAAACTGGACACAAATTTTAAATTATTCTTCAGTATAAATCCGATTTCCGTACAATGCCGTGCTTCTTTTTCTACATTCTTGTTTGACTGACAGGATTCTATCAGATGTTTCACGATTGTAACGTCTGCTTACGCAGCTTCGGGCCTGACAATCACTCCACACCTGATATTCTGGCTCCTAAGTCAAATAAGAAAGGCACCTATGCCTCCAGGCATCCATTCACATCGCTGGCATCTGTGCCAAAATCTTTCGGAGTATAGGCCTCCTTGGATAAGTTAATGAACGGACACATTACGAATGCCTTTGGCTGATATTAGAGCATCAGTCAAAGGCATTTAATGGTAAAACTGTGAAGATTAACAAATATCAGATTGAAATCTTCTTTTTAATAGAGTTCCTTCTAAATTCTTTTGGGGTACATTTTTCTAATTGCTTAAATAGTTTGGTAAAGTAATTGTAATCATCCATTCCAATTTGGGCAGCAATTTGATTGATCGGGATATTTGTAGATGATAATAAATTTTTTGCTACCTGGATTTTTAAGTTACGAACATGCTTCATGATACTAATGCCGTAGAGTTCGTGTGTGACTTTGTAAAAATTAGTCTTTTGATAATGAAATTCTTTACAGAGCATTTCTACATTAATCGGCTGGCTGATATTTTTTAGAATATAATTGTCAAGTTGATATGCAAGATTATTTTTATTCATTTTAAGAAGACCAGTTACATTTAAGTAAGTTCCAATCATCTCAAGATAGTGCTGTAAAGAGGGAAGAATGTCTGTTGAAAACAAGGTATATTTATTATGTAAAGTATGTAAAGTTTCAATATCGACATTCTGTTTTTTTAATACAGGAAGAAGATTATCCCATTTTTTGTACAAGGAATCAGACGAAAAAAACTGTCCGCACATAACATAGCCGATAATAGTATCAGAAGAAATAATAGGAGAAATAATTTCTGTCATACCCATATGGCATTGATAGATTATTGTTTTCCTTTCATTAGTACATTTTGCAAAACCTTCGAAATCACAATGATGACACTTTTCATTTAATGTTATATCTTCCCGTAGAGTTTTGCAAAAGCGGGACAGCCTGGTCGGACAGGATAGAAACTCTGTAAAATTATTGTCAAACAATGCAATTCTGAAATTAGTCAGTTTGTTAAAATCAAATAAAATTTTGTTGATTTCATCAAAAGAATAGATCAGGTTCATCATTTTAAAAATCCCCTTTCTGTAAGAGACGTTAAACAGACTTTGGCGCCCAACGTAGCCATAGTCTGCTTCTAAGGATTAGTGATTCATAAAGGAATTTAATAAAATTATACTATATTATGAGCAATATAACAAACAAAATAACTTTATTGTTACTGTTAAAAAAGTAAATAATGACTGCTCAACAACACACGAAATTCCCAGGTCGTTGTTTTGGATCAATATCAGCATGAATTCCTGCTGTTTGTACCTTTCTACAAGTTTTATTTTTGTAGCAGGGGATTAAAACTTATTTTTTGTTATTGAGCAGTCATTAAATAGTAAAGATATATAAAACTATAAAGTGAAAAGAGAGTGAACAAAAATACTATTATTTAGAACTGCAATTCTATTTATTTCGTCTTTGATTGATTATACTGAGTACAAAGTTCAGGAGAGGAAGTGATAAGTTGTATCTAGCAGGGATCGATATAGGAACAACTGGGTGCAAGTGCTCAGTCTATGATGATGAGGGCAATTTCTTTATGGAGGAGTATGAAGAATACAGAATTCATATTACAAAAGAAGAACACACCATTGATGCAGAGGTGGTCTGGGAGGGAATAAAGTCAGTAATAAAAAAAATCACCAGACAAATACAATCGATAGAAGCAATTTGTGTAACGTCTTTTGGAGAAGCGAGTGTTTTACTCGACAAAGATGGAACTGTTTTGGATAAATCGTATTTGTTTACAGATCCAAATGGGCAGGAAGAATGTGATGAAATCACAGCAACGGTTGGCAGAGACTATATTTATGAGAATACAGGAATTGCACCGGGAAAGATGTACAGCGTATGTAAGTGGTGTTGGCAGAAAAGACATAAGCCGGAGATTTGGAAAAAAGTGAAATATATATGCCTGTTTGAAGATTATATTGTATACAAACTAACAGGAGTCAGACAGATTGATTATTCACTTGCAACGAGAACAATGGCATTTGATATTTATTCCTTAGAATGGGATACCAAAATACTGGATGCTGCGGAGATCGATGTGTCCATGCTTTCGAAGGTTGTTCCAATAGGAGCGAAAGCTGGAAATATGAGTCTGCAGATAACAGAAGAACTCGGATTTATGAACCGGCCGGTTATAGTGTCAGGATGCCATGATCAGATTGCAGCGGCTATTGGAAGCGGAGTATTTAATGAGAGGCATGGAGTAGATGGTACAGGAACTGTAGAATGCATCACAGTTGCTTTCTCGAAAGGTCAGAAAATTGATAAAATGCTTTTGCAGAAGTCTGGATTTGCGATCGTTCCGTATATGAAGGATTTGTTTGTTACATATGCTTTTTCTTACACCGGAGGTGCGTTGTTAAAGTGGTATCGGGATAAAGTATCTCCTATGGAGGCAAAGGAAGCGTATGAAAACGGGCAGAATCCATACGAGGTATATAACAGGGGAGTTTCTGATGGAGAACCGTCAGAATTATTGATTCTTCCCTATTTCGCAGGCGCTGGAACACCTTATATGGACAATAGTGCAAAGGGAATAATTGCTGGTCTTACAATGGACACATCAAAAGAGAAGATTTATCAGGGAATTATGGAGGGGTGTTCTTATGAAATGAAATTAAATCTTGATTACCTCCAAAAAGCAGGAATTGCAGTAGAAAAACTTTTTGCTACAGGAGGAGGGGCAAACTCAAAAGAGTGGCTACATATAAAGGCAGATATATATGATAAAGAGATAATATCATTGGGAGCCGCTGAATCAGGAACAGTTGCATGTATATTGCTTGCCGGAGCTGCATGTGGAAGATTCAGAAATTTGGAAGAAGCGTCAAAAGTATTTATCACTTATAGAGATACTTATTTCCCACGAAAAGGCGTGAAGGAAAAATATAAAAAATTATTTGATCAATACAGGATGATTTATCCGAGGCTGTATGAGAAATAAAGGAGAAAGGAAAGTATAAAAAATGAAGAAGACGACATTTGCTTTATATTTTGGAAACAGAGGATTTATGCCTGCAGAGCTTCTCAGTTCTGCAAGACAGGAGATGATAGAAGCTGTTGAAAACGCAGGTTATGATTACCTGATTATGGATGAAAAAGCAACTCGATATGGCGCGGTTGAGACAAGAGAAGAAGGACGCATTTATGCAAAATGGCTGGAAGAGCACCGGGGAGAATTCGATGGAGTTATATTATGTATGCCCATTTTTATTGATGAAAATGGGGCCATTACTGCACTGGAGAATGCAGGAGTTCCAATTTTGATGCAGGCATATCCTGACGAAATCGGAAAAATGGATTTTGCTCATCGTAGGGATGCATTTTGTGGAAAATTCAGCGTGACGGATGTTTTTGAACAATATAAGAAACCATATACAGTATTCCCCCCCCATGTAGTACATCCTCTTTCAAAAGAATTTGCTGAAAATCTCAGAGATTTTGCTGCAGTATGTCGTGTTGTAAAGGGAATGAAAAAGTTGAATGTGGGCTGTATTGGTGCAAGAACAACTGCATTTAAGACTGTTCGTTTCGATGAGGTAACGGCACAGAGATATGGCATTAATATTGAATCTTTCGATTTGTCAGAATTAATTTTTAAGGTACAGAACAAGAATGACGATGATGAGGATGTAATTATTAAGAGAGGAATTCTTGAGAACTACACCAACTGCTCCTGTGTGCCGGAAGAGAATATGAATACACTTGCTAAGACAAGTGTTGTTCTGGACGAATATATAAAAGAATATCATTTGGATGCACTGACGCTACGTTGTTGGAATGAAATGGAAGATATTCTTCATATCACTCCGTGTGTATTGTTAGGCGAATTAAATGACAGAGGAATTATTGCTTCATGTGAAATGGATCTCTGTTCTGCACTTACTATGAAAGCCCTGTCTCTTGCATCGGAAGAAGCATCTACTTGTCTTGACTGGAACAATAATTATGGAGAGGAAGAAAATAAAGTTATTCTTTTCCATTGTGGACCTGTTCCGCAGTCATTGATGACTTGTAAAGGTAATGTTATTGATCATAAGATGATTGCCAAGACGGCACCCGGACACGGCTGGGGAGCAAATGAAGGAAGAATAAGGCCTTTTGATATGACATTTTCGAACTGCAAGATGGAAGACGGAAAGATTTATATCTATTTCAGTGAAGGAAGATTTACGGATGATGTTATTGAAGATGGATATTTTGGCTGCGGAGGTGTAGCTGAAATTTCTAATCTTGAAAGTAAGCTGAACAAGCTTGCCAGAAATGGATTTAAACATCATACAACAGTTGGTGTTGGACATATGAAGAAGGTATTGGAAGAAGCGTTTAAATACTACTTAGGATATGAGATTGTTAATATTGATTAAGAAAAAGGTGAGAAAAAGTGGTGAAAGAAGATTATTATTTTGGGAATCCAGATCAGATACGTGGTGTAGAAGAATGTTATCTTTTGGAGGGAAAAGCTGATGGTGTGCGAATCATGCGTGTTCGAAATGGACTGGGGCTGGAGGTAACAGTCTGTCCAGATCGTTGTGCTGATATTACCCGGGTAATATTTAAGGGAGATAACATGGGGTATTTTGCACCTTGTGGTTATGTTTCGTCCAAATATTATGATGCAAATCAATCGGAAATGGTGCGTTCTTTCACAGGGGGCTTCTTGACAACCTGCGGTTTAGATAATGTGGGAGAGGTTTGTGAAATAGATGGAATTACATACCCGCTTCATGGAAGGATCAGTAATCAGCCAGCCAAACACTGCTATTGGAGTGAAAATGATGACGATTATACCATCCACGCAATTATATCGCAGGCGGCTTTGTTTATGGACAAGATGGAGTTGGTTAGAGAAATTCATATAGGCAAAAAAAATAATACGATCGAAATTAAGGATCAGATTCAAAATAAAGGAGATAAGGAATCCGCCTGTATGTTTATGTACCACATGAACATGGGCTATCCATTATTATCAGAACATGCGCAGCTACAAATAAATTCATGTGATGTTCGGCCTAGGAATGAATATGCAAGGGAACACATTTCTACTTGGAAAGAGATTTCGGAGCCGGGCAGTATGACAGAGGAGGCTTGCTATTACCATTCTTTTGAAGAAAAAGGAGTTGCAAAGATATATAATCCTGATATTAAAAAAGGTGTGGAGATATCTTTTGATCCCGAATCACTCCCGTGTTTTACAGAGTGGAAAATGATGGGGAAATACGATTATGTACTGGGACTGGAACCCGGAAACTGTAATCCAAACGGCCGTAAAAAGGTTAATCAAAGTGGTAAGCTTGTAATGTTGAAGGAAAATGAAATAGTAAAATATGGTGTTAAGATAAAACTTTTGGAGGAAGCATAAATGTTAACAACAATGAACGAAGTGCTGAAGATCGCAGAAGCTAGAAATATTGCGGTTGGTGCATTTGATACCCCGAATTTAGAAAATATGTTTGCGGTTGTGAAGACCGCTGAAAAGTACAATGTGCCTGTTATATTGATGTATATTCCACTGCTTGAGGATGTTGCTCCTGTGGAATTTATGGCACCTGTAATGGTTGCGGTTGCCAGAAATGCTAAAGTTCCGGTTGCAGTACATCTGGATCATTGCAGTGATTTGGAACGCTTAAAGCGTTGCCTGGAACTTGGGTTTACATCAGTTATGTATGACGGATCTGAACTTTCATATGAAGAAAACGTAAGAAACACAAAGATTGCAGTTGAATATGCAAGAAGATACGGTGCAGATGTAGAGGCAGAAATTGGTATTATGGGTGGACGTGAAGCAGGAGGAGCAAATGTAGGGAGCATAAAACCGGAGGATATGTATACGGTTCCGGAAGATGCAAAGCGATTTGTGGAGGAAACAAAGATTGATGCACTGGCGGCTTCCTTCGGAACGGCACACGGGTTTTACACTGTTGCACCTAAACTTGATTTTGCAAGGATTGAGAAAATAAAGAGTCTGGTAAAGATTCCGCTGGTTATGCATGGAGGATCTGGCGTGAATGCAGAAGACTATGTAAAAGCAATTCACTGTGGTATTCGTAAGATCAACTATTACTCTTATATGGGAAAAGCAGGTGTAGACGGAGTGAAATCGTGTCTGGAAAAACATAATGGAGAGGTAGCGTTTTATCATGAGATCGCAGCTGCAGCAACAGAAAAAATGCAGGAAAATGTTGAAAAAGCTATCAGGACATTCTCTATGCAGTCTTGATCTTTTTCTCAAATTAACTACTGAGAACAGGAGAAAAGTAAAGTGAATAGTTGCGGAGGATTAAAAGCTGTAGTAGTTTCTGATACTATCAACGGAGTTATATTATTAATTGGTGGATTTTTCGTAGTAATCTGCGCGTTGCTTGCTCTTGGAAAGGGACATTTCGTTGATGGAGTGCAAAATTTTCTTAATATGACTCCGGAGAAACTAAATTCTATTGGCGGACCAAATGATGATGTGCCGTTTGGAACAATGTTTACAGGTATGTTGATTGCAAACATTTTTTACTGGGGAACAGATCAGTCTGTGATTCAGAGAGGACTTGGTGCTAAAAATTTAAAAGAAGGACAGAAAGGACTCATGTTAGCAGGGGTGATGAAAGTATTTACACCGGTTATCATTATCCTGCCAGGTGTTATGGGATATCAGCTGCTTGGCGGCAATATTAGCAATGCAGAAACAGTATATCCAACTCTTGTAAGAACTGTTCTGCCAGTACCTCTTGCCGGTGTTTTTGCTGCAGCAATGTTTGGTGTGGTACTAAGTACTTTCAATAGTGTTTTGAATAGTTCAGCGACATTATTTGCAGTAAATATATATAAACCAAAATGGGGAAAAAACAAATCAGAAAAAGATCTGGTGAAAGTAGGTCGTATTTTCAGTGTGGTAATTGGTATATTTTCCATGGTTGTAGCACCGCTCTTTATGTATGCACCACAGGGGTTATATAACTTTTTCCAGTCAATTAACTTACTATACAATATTCCTGTATTAATTGTAATTGCTGTCGGCTATCTGACAAAGAAAATACCTGCAATTGCAGGAAAAATCGGTGTTTGCGTATATATGATCGGTTATGTTATCTGCTATTTTATAAAACCAATGCATTATTTATATTATACAACCCTTTTATTTATAATTAGTTGTCTTGTCATGTTTTTTATCGCGAAGAAATATCCTTGCGAGGAGTATGAATTTGAAAATAATCATGTTGTAAATGTAGATCCGTGGAAAAATCGCTATAGATTTGGTGGTTTTGTTACGTGGACAATGATTGCGGTTTATATTGCATTTTCTCCTATAGGCTTTGTAAGATCTCAGGGGCCTAATGTGTATACGTTTGTTGCGATGGCGCTGGCAGCCATATTAATAGGAGTTATAGTGAAAATATTGGAAAAACGCTCTGATAATAAAAAATAAAGATAATCAGGTCATATGCTGATTATCAATAATCAACAAATTTTATTTTAAAGATAATATAAATAATATGAGAAGGAGATACTATTATGGAAATCAAAAAATCAAGAGTAGCTATGATGACAGAGGTACAGAAATTCGAGATTCAGGAATACGATATTCCTGAAGTGGGTGATAACGAAATGTTGATCCGTGTAGAAGGATGTGGTGTATGTGGTACAGATGTGCACGAGTACAAATCAGATCCGATGAACTGTCTTCCGATAGTATTGGGGCATGAAGGTACAGGTGAAATTGTAAAGATGGGCAAGAATGTTACTGTTGATTTTACAGGGAAACCTGTAAAGGTGGGCGATAAGATTGTGACGAGTGTAATACCATGTGGGGAATGTGAATCATGCAAGACTATGCCGGATCGAGCCGGACTCTGCGATAATATTGGGTGTTACGGACTTATGGCAGATGATGAGAAGCATTTAAATGGATGGTTTGCTGATTATCTTTTACTTCGTGAAGGTTCTACTTTCTTCAAGGTTAATGAATTTGATGTTAATACACGTATTATGATCGAACCACTTTCTGTTGGAGTTCAGGCGGTAGAAAGAGCGAAGAGTACGGGGCTTATCTCTTTTAATACTACTTGCGTTGTTAATGGTGCGGGTCCGATCGGTATTGCAGTACTTACAGTATTAAAAACGATGGGAATCACAAATGTTATTCTGGTAGATGGAAATGAAAAACGTCTGGATCTTGGAAAAAAGATTGGCGCTGTAGCAACATTAAACTTTATGGATTATCCTTCGAGTGAAGCTTTGGTTGAGAAAGTGAAAGAACTTACCGGAGGTGTTGGGGCAGGATTTGTGTTCCAGACAACAGGTAACGCAAAAGGATTCCAGAACGCAATGAAATTTACAAAGCGAGGAGGAGGATTCTGTGAAGTAGGATTCTTTGTAGAACTAGGAGAAGTTTCAATTGATCCACATAAAGATATCTGCTTCAAAGAAATTACCATGGTTGGCTCTTATGCATATGCACCGCAGAATTATCCGCGTACCATTGAGATGATTCGCAGAGCAATTGAAATAGGAATTCCTGTTTCGGAAATGGTAACAGACTGGTATCCATTAGAGAAAATAGATGATGCATTTAAGAAAAATATGAGTATGGAAGGTCTGAAGATTGCTGTAGGAAGTAAGTTAAATATCGGTTATTAACCCAAAAGAAAGGTGAAAATTTCAAAATAAAACAATAACGAAGAGAGCACTATTTTGTGTAAACCTCCAGGCTGATATAAGATTATGTACCGGCTTGGAGGTTTGTCTTATGTTAAGCGGTCATAAAACTGGTTTCCAGGGAGTGAAATATTGAAAATGCAAAAAGTTAGGTGTAAAGCAGGAAGCTGGTTTGTGTTTTTTCAAAATTTTCTTGAAGTATGCGGCATCTTTGACTTATAATACAAATTATACATTCGCGGAAAAGATAATTATGGTAAAAAGATGGATATTCTGTTTATAGTGGAGGAAGTTTGAGTTAGCAATTAAAGGTTTTCGAAAATTTGAGGGAAATAACGATAATATCCTTTTCCATATTTTCGGGATTTTTTATGCATTTCGGTATATAACTCATATGCTTTTTTCTTTGCTTCTTCTTGATCTGCAATGAGTAAACGATATTCATTTTCGGAAAGCAGTGTATAATCGCTGAAAAGTTTTAAATGAATTGTGAAATACTCTCTTGCATCAGCAGGCAGTGTAAAGTGTAATGCTTTGAAACTCTTTGAAGAATTCATCTTTACAGACACATTAAATACCTCGGAATGAATGGTGTTTCCGAAACAGTCTTTCACTTCGCAGACATAATGTAAGTCAGGGAATTCCTTGTAGTAATCGTTGATTATATATAAGTTTCCGGAAAAATTCTCATTGGGAAGCCATCTTCGTTTGGAAAACTCCAAAGAAGGAAGGAGTGGCTGATAGGACCGTTTGACATAGTCAAAAGATTTTTTCTTGGTACCATAGTAATCAATAATATCCCATTTGATAATTGGCCAATTTGTTATAAAATGACACAAAGCAACGCCACTTACGTGTGGTTTCTGGCGACGGAAATGTTCCAAGGCAAACTGTGCCACAGTACCCTGAGAAATCTGTGTTGCTTCAACAAATTCCTCCAGAGATCCCATTCTGGTATCGCCAAACACTTCATAATTTAAATTTTTAAGAACATCAATATCCGCCGCGTGATATCCCCAGCTCAATCCCATAGGCCATAATTCGTTTTGAGGAATGAATTTTCTGAGACTTTCCACATTTGGAGCGGAAGCAGCTGTAAGTTCGGGAATAATACAATAATCCAGATTCGGATAATAATCTTCCATAAAAATTGCGCCGGCAGCATAGTAATGAGAATTAGCATGAGCGGATTCTTTTGTAGCGTAACCCATGCGTATACCTTCTTTTGAACTCAGAGGAGAAGCATCAGCATAAGGGACGTTAGTTAATTGATTTGTGATTTTTCCAATCATCTGCATCAATGCTTTGTTTCCACTTTCCACATGTGCTTCAGTAAAAAATACTTCTTCGCCCCCCATCCACATGATATTAGAAGGGTGATTTCTTCTGGAAATCACAGAACCCTGAATTTCCTGCGTTACTTTGTCAAGATAGCTTTGATCTGTCCGGAATTCCTGTGTAGCGAACGAAAAATTAGTCCAGACTGTGATACCAAGTTCATCACAGATATCGTAAAATTCTTTGGTTTCTGCAGGATGCCAGCCAAAAATACGTAGATTGTTGATATTCGCTTCTTTGGCGTTTTCCAGAAACATTCTGTATTTTTGAGAGGAATTCCGTCCATAGAAGAAAGACGGCTGTCCACCCCAACAGGCAGAACGCAAAAACATTGTTTTACCATTAATAGTAAATGTCCAGGGAATCTGAGATTCTTCCGATGTGAAACCTGGATTCATCTGCATTGTTACGGTACGAATACCAGTTTTATCGTGGATGGAATCCAGAATGGTTTCATTTACAGTCAGCTGAATCGTGAGATTGTAAAGGAATGGTTCACCCAAATCGTAAGGCCACCATAATTTAGGGTCTTCTATATCAAAGGAGCAGGAGATCGTAGAATCACCGGAAGACAAACAAACAGATTGTTTACAGGTGTGTGTAAGATCCTGATCTGCCAATTGAATTTGAAGTTTGCCGTTTAATTCTTCTTGCTGCAGATTTCGGATATTAATATCAAAATGAGCCGTGGCCAGATTGTTATGGATGTCATATTCACATCGATAATTTTCAATAACAGATTTTTGTGTTCCTATCAGTTTTACTGATTGCCAGATTCCAAACGGGATCAGTCCGGTCAGATAATCACCGGCGAAATTATGTTTCATACCAGCGAAATTCTGCTGATTTTTTGGCGGTGGATCTAATTTTACTGTCAACAGATTCACAGGAACATGTGGATGACTGTAAATAAGATGATCTGTTACAGTAAATGAAAAGGATGAATACATTCCTTCATGCGTTCCTAAATAGGTCCCGTTTAACCATACCTCACAGGAATAATCAACACCTTCGAAAACAAGCTGGATATCTTTACCAATCATGTCTTCTTCTACGTTGAAGGCACGATTGTACCACCATTCATATTCCTGTACCCATTTTGCTTTGTGCATGTTTCTTCCGAAATAAGGATCTTCAAGTTCTCCTGCCAAGTACAGATCCGTATAGACGTCTCCTGGAACAGAAGCAGCATTCCAACTGAAATTGTTGCCGGACAATTCGCTTTTTAATAAGTGAATTCCTTCAGCTACTCCCTGTCCAATACGCATTTTTTCCATTTTCCAGTTTCTGCCGCTTAAATCCTGAACGCATCTGCCGGATGTGGTAGAAAGATGCTTCTGCAGTGGCTGCCCTGCTTCTAAAGCGAAGTAATCTTTGTTTGTTTTCATTCAAAAACCTCTTTTCTTTTATCTTATGATATTATATAATACACATATAGAAGAAAAAATAATATATCAAATCGGAGAGGTTTAAACTGTTTTTTTTGCATGATTCGGAGGTTTGAATGGATATACAATTAGAAAGTGTGTTTTCCATGTTTTACCAGCCAGATGAATGTATCAGTGGTTTTTCATACAGCAGTCATGAGATGATTTATTTTTGTAACGGATGCGGGAGAGTAAGAATTAATAAAACTGATTACAAATATGAAAAGAATTCAGTTCTGCTTATGAAAAATACAGATATAAAAGATTATGTGGCAGAAAGTTATACGGAATATATATGTATAAGATTCAAAAGTAAAAAAGAAATTCAAATGTTACAATCCGGAATCTACCCTTTAGGTAATAATATCGCGCATCGATTATTTTTGCGTATCGTGGAAGAATATACTAATAAAAAATTAAGATATTATGATCTGTGTAATGTGATAATTGTGGAAATTTTGATACAACTGGAAAGAGAAAGCAGGGTGGAAAATAAAGATAAGGATATTTACCAGCTGATTAATGAAATAGATTCGAGTCTGATATTTCGGAAAAATGTATTTGATATATCAAAAGAAATGAATTACAATTATGACTATCTACGGCAGAAATTTAAAAAGATCACAGGGGTATCTATTAAAAAATACATTATTCAACAGAGGATTCGAAATGCATGTGCCTTATTGGAAGAAAAGAATTATTCCTGTACAGAAATTGCACAGATGTGTGGATTTGCTTCATCTTCACAGTTCAGCAGAATATTTAAAGAAGAAATGGGATACTCTCCAAAGTTCTATCACGGTGAATAAACGGGAAGAACAATGATGAAAAATGAGAAGCGGAGGTAATGTTATGCCAAGAATAGGAAGGGATTCTGTAGCGACAGCAACGGAAATTTTACTGAACAAAATAGAAAATTATGAAATAAAATCAGGAGATGTGGTTTCTGATGCGGAAATTGCAAAGGAATTAGGAGTCAGTCGTACGCCTGTGAGAGAAGCGATGATGCTTTTGGTTGATAACGGGGTGTTAGAACGAAAAAGATCCAAGTTCATTGTAAGTCCTATTCATCTTGATGATATTATAGAAATCATTGAGGTGCGGGAGGCAATAGAAGTAAAAGTACTGGAAATCATTTTGAATAAAGACAGGGTATCCTTGGAATTTTTAGAAAATATTTCTGAATTACAGAAAAAATTGCGTGAAAATATCATGGTAGGAAATTTGGAAAATATTTTTCAATGTGATCATGAGTTTCATCAAATTCTATTTGAAGCGGCAGGAAACAAACGATTTCTAGACATTAATCACAGGATTAATTTACAGACACAGCGTACGCGATGGCTGACACAGTTAACACCGGAACGTTTTATGGAAACATATAACGAGCATGAACAAATTTTAGCAGCATTGAAGAAAAAAGAAATTGCTCAGGTGAAAGATGCTATGTTATTGCACTTGAAAAAGACAAAAGAGAATTATACTTCTATTTTTTCTAATGAAAAAATTTTTAATATGGTGACTTCTCTTTATAATGAAATGTAAATAAATATGCAAGTTGAGAGGGTATTAATAAAATGAAAAAACAAATTATTTTACTGATGACAGACACAACCAGAAAGGATATGTTAGGGTGTTATGGGGATGAAAGAATGAAGACACCGAATCTGGACAGGCTGGCAGCGCAGGGATTGCGCTATGAAAATGCGTACACGTGTCAACCAGTATGCGGTCCGGCAAGAAGTGCAATTTTTACCGGAGTATTCCCTCATTCAAATGGTATGGTGACTAATTCTGTTGCACTCGGAGATAATGTTAAAACAGTTGGACAAAGACTCAGTGATCATAATATTCATTGTGGATATATCGGGAAATGGCATCTGGATGGTGGAGATTATTTTGGATTGGGAAAATGTCCAGAAGGGTGGGACGAAGAGTATTGGTATGATATGCGCTGTTATCTTGAAGAATTAACTGCAGAAGAGAGAATAAAATCCAGAAAATCAGATACTTCTTATGAGGAGGATATGAGTGAAGATTTTACTTATGCTCATCAGTGTTCAAACCGTGCCCTTGATTTCTTGGAAAAATATAAAGAGGAAGATTTTTTTCTGGTGGTGTCTTATGATGAACCACATGGTCCTAGTTTGTGTCCTGCACCTTATAATACCATGTATTCCGGATTTAAGTTTGCAGATAACCCGAATTTTCAAGATGACTTAAGTAAGAAACCTTTCATGCAAAGATTGTGGGCGGGTGATGCACTTCATTCCAGTATACAGGAAATAAATCGTCCTTCAAAACAATTGGCTTTATTTTTAGGATGTAATTCTTTTGTTGATTATGAAATGGGACGAGTGATAGATAAGATTGATGAATTATTACCCGATGCACTTGTAATTTATACATCTGATCATGGAGATATGTTAGGAGCCCACAGACTTCAAATGAAAAATGCAACCGCGTATAAAGAAGTGGCGAACATACCTTTGATCATACGTGGGGGAGAGAAAGGAAAAGTTATTACAGAGCCGGCATCTCATATCGATCTTACACCGACGATTATGGATTATATGGGACTTCCTGTTCCTAAATTGTTGGAAGGAAAAAGTATGTTGCCACAGATACGAAATCATGAAGAAAAAATTAATGATGAAGTATATCTTGAATTTACACGTTACGAGACGGATCATGATGGTTTCGGAGGATTACAGATGATGCGGGCTGTTGTAAATGAACGTTACAAGCTGGTAATTCATCTTTTGGACAGTGATGAACTGTATGATATGGAAAAAGATCCGTATGAGATACATAATCTTATCAACAACGAAGAATATAGTTGTGTAAGAAATGAACTGCATGATTTGTTGTTGGAACATATGAATCAGACCAGAGATCCTTATCGTGGATATCAGTGGGGTGTCAGACCATGGAGAAAAGATAAAACTGCTCGTTGGGAAAATGATGGTTATACAAGACAAAGAGAAAATGAGGAATATGAGCCCAGGCAATTAGATTATGATACAGGGCTACCTATGATCACAGCGGTGAGAAAAAAGACAACGATGGATGAGAAAAGATAGTATCAGAGAAAAAACGGGATAAAACTTTGGTTTTGACCCTTTTTTTTTTTGAAATTAGAGGAAATATAATATACAAAATTAAATATAAAATGGGATAAGAATCAATATTTTATAAATATATGAAAATCCATAATTATGCAAAATACATAAAAAGTGACAAGAAAAATTATGTAAAACATGGAATGTTACAAAAGGTATTGAAAAGAAAAGAAAAATAGAATATAATAAATGTACAAAAACAAGTTAAATAAAATGTTAAATAGGAGGAAAAACAATGAAAAAGAAACTGATAAGTCTACTGGTTGTTACAGCAATGGTAGTAGGATGTATGAGCGGTTGTGGAAGTGAAAACAAGAAATCAGACTCTGCAAATGGTGCAAAAGAGGGAAGCAATGAAATCTCAATGATGATTTTTGAAGATGCAGCTGCTCCGTTTTCTGAAGATTGGCTTTCTTTAAAAATGATTGAAGAGAATGCAGATGTAAAGCTGAATATTCAGTCTGTGCCGGTTTCTGACCAGGCTACGAAAACCCAGGTGGTATTTAATTCCGGGGAGATACCGGACATTGTTACAAAAACATTCCCGAAACCAAAGGATGCTTTGTCCGGTCTGTTGTTGCCAGTCAGTGATTATGTGGATAAACTTCCTAACTTTCAGAAATACCTGAAGGACAACGGTTTGGAAAAATATATGGACAGACAGAGAATGGCAGACGGAAAATACTATATGCTTCCGATTAAAGCAAAAACGGCTACGATTCAGGATCATCAATGGTTGATCAGAAAAGATATTCTGGAGAAAAATAATTTGCCAATGCCAACTACGTTGGAGGAACTGAAAGATGTAGCGTTAAAATTAAAAGAGTTATATCCGGAATCAACACCTATTTCCAATCGTTTCTATACGAACAATATTATGGCAGGAATTGCAGGCGCTTATAATACAATTGCCGGCTGGACATTAGGAGATGGAATGTTTTATGATGAAAAGCAGGATAATTGGGTGTTTGCTCCTACAACTGATAACTGGAAACAGTTTGTTACTTATGCGAGAGAATTATATGCATCAGGAGCGTTAGATTCGGAATTTTCTACACAGGATTCCAGTGTGTACGAACAGAGAATTGCCAAAGGCGAAATATTTATTGTATATGACTGGGCTACAAACTGTAAACGTTTAAATCAGGAAGGAAAAGCTTTTGATGAGAATTTCAATATGGTTGCAATGGCACCTCCTGAAGGTTTAGAAAATGAATATGCATTGCAGTGGAACGGACCATGGGAACAGGCATGGGTACTTCCGGCTACTGTTGCAGAACAGGATAATTTTGAAGCGATATTACGAATGATTGATTGGCTTTATTCAGATGAAGCTATGGTAGCTATGACTTTTGGAGAAGAAGGTACTACATATAAAGTAGAAGATGGAAAGAAAAAGTTTCTGGATGATACGATCAATTATCAATCGGACTATGGTCTTTACGAAAATAATTTCTGTGTAAGATTCGATACCGAATATTATAAGGCTACGCTTCCACAGGAAGTAGTGGATATCTATGATTATTGTGTTGAAAATGACTGTGTACCGCCTGTCAATCCGGCATCTCCGTTGACTCCGGAGCAGATGGATGAAACATCCGCGGTATCGTCTACCCTGGTAGACTATGTAAATGCATCTTTGGAAGGATTTATTTTTGGAACAATGGATGTAGAAAAAGACTGGGATAGTTTTGTGGAAAAGTGCGAGAATAAAGGCTGCAAACAGTTAGAAGAAATGTACAGTGAAGCATGGGCAAATAGATAGACAAAAAGAGTTGAAAACTGTAAAGTAATGAAGGGATACGGTAGCAGTGAATTTGCTGCCGTATCTGATTCATGTAGATAACCGAGTGAAGTTCGGAGGCCTAAAATGAAAAAAAGCAAAAAAAAAGAAAAGAAACCTGGTTTTACAGGCATAAAAGAACTGGGAACCAGTATGAAAAAGAATACAACGTTATATATTTTTTTGATTCTTCCTATTATTTACTTTGTAGTATTTAAGTATATTCCTATGTTTGGAAATATTATTGCTTTTCGTAAATACGTTCCGGGGCAATCATATTTTGGCGTGTCCTGGGAAGGATTCCGGTATTTTGAAATGTTTTTAAAGGATGAGGCTTTCTGGAATGCCTTTAAAAACACGATAGTTCTGAGTGGTATCAGTTTACTGATCTGTTTTCCGATACCGATTATTTTTTCACTTCTTTTGAATGAATTAATGCAAAAGAAATTTAAAAAAGTAGTGCAGTCTGTTACGATTATTCCTCGATTTCTTTCTGTGGTCGTTGTAGTGGCAATGATGAATGCCATGTTATCACCATCTACAGGAATTGTAAACAGAATCATAGAATATTTTGGCGGAGAGGCCATTTATTTTATGAATGATCCTTTCTGGTTTCGAATTATTTACATATGCTCTGAATTATGGCAGTTTGTAGGATGGAATTCGATTATTTATATGGCGGTTCTTTCTTCTGCAGATCAGGAACAGTATGAGGCAGCTATGGTAGATGGAGCGGGAAAAATTAAACAGGCCATTCATATTACACTCCCGATTATGTTGCCTACGATTGCCATTAATCTGATAATTTCTCTGGGAAATATCCTGAATATAGGTTTTGAAAAGGTACTTCTTATGTATACTCCAACAACATATGAAACAGCAGACATTATTCAGACGTTTGTATATCGTATTGGTCTTATGGGCGCTAATTATAGTTATGGTACTGCAGTTGGATTATTCCAGGGAGTAATCAGTCTGACATTATTGTGGATGGCAAATCGTATTACGAATAAACGCTGGGGATGCGGATTGTGGTAGGAGGACAATGAAGAATGAAAAAGAGCAAAAGTAGAATTGTATTTGAAATATTTAATATTATTTTGATGGTCGTCCTTATTGTTCTTACTTTATACCCGATTTTAAATCAATTGGCGGTTTCATTGAGTAGTAATACAGGAATCTTAACAGGAGAGGTTAAACTTTTACCAATTGATTTCAGTTTGGATACATATAAAGGTTTGATGAAAGAAAGTAAGTTCTGGATTAATTATAAAAATACCATCGTGTATACTGTATTGGGAACAGTGATTGGCCTTTTTATGACAACGATCTGTGCGTATGCTTTATCGAAAAAGAGACTGGTTGGAAGAGTAGTCATTTTGAGATTAATTGTATTTACGATGTTTTTTGGTGGTGGACTGATCCCGACGTATAATTTGATTAAAAATCTGAATATGTTAGATACAATATGGGCGATTGTTATACCTGGAGCTATCATTCCGTATAATGTATTACTGATGAAGACTTATTTTGAAGGATTACCGGTTGAGTTGGAAGAAGCCTCCAGTATTGACGGATTATCTCAGTTGGGATTTTTTACTAAAATTGCCTTGCCTTTATCTAAACCAATTTTAGCGACAATGACCTTATTTATTTCGGTTGCATACTGGAATGACTGGTTTGCTGCATTGCTTTATTTGAATGATGGAGATCGTTATCCGGTTACTTTGTATTTGAGAAATATTATGATGGGTGCAACAATGGCATCTCAGACTGGTCTGAATATTGATGCTTCGACAGTACAGTCCGTACCGGAAGGTATTCAGGCTGCTTCGATGATTTTGGTAATTGTACCTATTTTATGTATATACCCGTTTGTACAGAAGCATTTTGTCAAAGGTGTAATGATTGGATCTATAAAAGGTTAAAAAGAAAAAAGGAAAGTTGTTTGTGCCAATTGTGCAAAATTGAAATTTAGTTTGATTAAATTATTCGTAAGTTTTCGAATAAATGATTAGAAAAGGTGGCTAGAAAGAAAATTTTGTTGCAGGGAACAAGCAACTTTTTTTGAGGTAGAATACAATGAGAGAAAAATTAAATATGAATAAAGGATGGAAGTTCTTTCGGGGTGAAATTCCATATGATACGATTAGAGGGCATTTTGCAACTTATATGCATGCCAAGGCTCAGAGTGGTCAAAATGCAGCTTCGGAATTATTTTATGAGGGAGAATTTTCAGATGTTGCACTGCCGCATGACTATGTAATTGAGCAGATTCCTTCTGGGGATAATAATGAATCGCATGGTGGACATGAGAGAGAAAATGCATGGTATCGTCGAACTTTTCGATTAAATCGAAACGATTCGGATAAAAGAATCCTATTATATTTTGAGGGAGCAGGAAAAAATACGGAGGTATGGTTGAATGGACATCCGGTAGGACGGAATTCAAGTATGTATAACAGCTTTTATATGGACCTGACTCCTTATGTTTATTGCAACGGGGAAGAAAATGTGATTTCCGTACACATTACAAATGATGGTGATGTGGAAGGATGGTGGTATGAAGGGGCAGGAATTTACAGGAATGTCTGGCTGATTAAAACAAATAAAATTGCTCTGGATATGTGGGGAATAAGGGTAAAACCTAAAAGATGTCATGGAGACTGCTGGGATCTGGAGATGGATTTAGATATTTACAGTTTTGAAGAATGTCAGAAACTGAAAATTGTTTATCAGATTATGAATCCAGAGGGAGCAATTGTCTGTGAAGGAAATGATAATACAACCATTGAATTTGGAAAGAACAGAAAAAAGATGAACGCAGCTATTCAGTGTCCGGTTCTTTGGGATTTGGAGCATTGTGCTTTGTATAAAGTCAGAATTTGCTTATACAGAGAAGAGGAACTACTGGATCAGGATTGTGCTGATTTTGGTTTCAGAGATATAAAATTTGATCCGAATCATGGATTTTTTCTGAATGGGAATCAGTTAAAATTAAGAGGTGTCTGCATGCATCAGGATCATGGAAGGTTAGGAGTAGCAGTACCTGCAAATGTGGCTGAGTATAGAATCAGAAAATTAAAGGAACTGGGAGTAAATGCATATCGATGTGCACACCATAATCCGGACCCGGCAATTCTGGATATATGCGATCGTCTCGGAATGCTGGTTATTGATGAAAACAGAAAGTTTAATTTTAGCGAAGAAACTCAGAAACAAATTTTATCTATGTGTTATCGGGATATGAATCACCCATCTGTGATTCTGTGGTCTGTCGGGAATGAAGAACCATTGCAGGATTCTGAGGTTGGAAAACGATTAGTAGAGAGTATGAAAAAATTTATTCATACAATTGATCCGCTCAGACCGGTGACAATTGCGTTAAATGGAGGATTTTATGATTCGTTTGCTGCAACCGCTTCGGATGTAGTTGCTGTAAACTATCGCATAGACGAATATGATAAAATGCATGAAATACATCCGGATAAAGCAATTGTAGCTACGGAATCAGGGGCATCTAATAATAATAGAGGGATATATTTTGAAGAAAACGGATGTGAACGAAAAGGGGGATATGCTTCTGCTTATGATAGAAAAAGGGTAGCATTTGGAAGTTCTTATGGTGATGCAATAAAACAGTCTGAAACACATGAATATATTGCAGGAACTTTTTTATGGGCAGGAATGGAATACCGTGGAGAGGCGAGGTGGCCTTTAACAATCTGCGGTTCAGGAATATATGATAACTGTGCCATGGAAAAAGATAATTGTTATCTGGTTAAATCCTGTTGGAATAAAGAACCGATGCTGCATATCATGCCATCCTGGAATCTGAAAGGGCATGAAGGAGAAAAAGTAGAAGTATGCCTTTATACGAATCTGAAAGAAGTTGAACTGGAAGTAAACGGAGTAAAGTATGAAAAAAGAAGAGTTTCTCCGTTTGAACCGGTTATTTATGAAGTGGTATATGAACCTGGAGAAATAAAAGCAACAGGGTATATGGAAGATGGAAAGTGTCTGGAAAAAGTATTGCATACTGCCGGAAAGCCCTCTCAGTTATGTGCAAAAAGGTGTAATTCTGCATCCGATACCGGCGAAGATGCATTGATTTATGAGTTATGGATGGAAGATGAAAACGGATATATCTGTACAGATGCAGATGCGCTGGTGCAGTGTCAGGTGTTACAGGGAGGAAAAATACTGTCTCTGGATAACGGAGATCCTAAGGATCTGTCGAGTAGTCTGAAGCATGAAAGAAGAATGTTTTCCGGTAAAATACAGACAATTATCAGGGTAGAGGAAAATGCGGAACTTGTTAAAATACAGTGGAATTGCTCAGAAATCGGACTGATAAAAACAGAATCTTATATACCACAAAAGAAAACCGGATTAAAAAGAGTAGAATTATGTTCCGGTGGTATGGAAATTAAGAACTTTCGCAAATGGCCGGATACACAGGAGTTAATGTCTATTAATCAGAGATATGATTTCAATGATATGAATACAAGTGAACCAGTAGACCTCAGGAAATGTCAGAGAATGATGGGAGATGGTTATGAAATCTACACAAATACGATTGTAATTCCCAAGTTTGATGAAAATAAAGAATTATTTCTGAGATGGAAAAATTTCAAGGGATCTATAAGAGTCCGGATTTTTCATGAAAAAGATTGTTGGCCGAATCCAACCCCGGAAACATTTCTGGACAAACAAATAGTTCTGGAGAATAAAGAGGAAAAGGATACCATGATAAGTCTGAAGGGATTTTCGGCAAATGAGAAAGTACATATGATTTTACAGGTGAAAAAAGACGGACTGTTTTCGGTAAAAGGTATTTTTTATCATGTTCAATAAACAGACGGAATTAGTGGTTATTCATAAATTCATTGTAGTAGAAAGAAGGAGTATAGGATGAGACCTAATATATTATATATCATGTCTGATGACCATGCTGCAAATGCAATCAGCTGTTATCATTCCATTCTACAATCTGTTTTCCAGACGCCCAATATGGACAGATTATACCAGGAAGGATGTCGAATGGATGCCTATTGTGCAACGAATGCAATCTGTACACCTGCACGAGCGAGTATTATGACTGGCCAGTATGGTCAGTTAAATGGTGTAAGAACATTGGGAGATAAATGGAATCCTGAAACAGAGTTGAATTTAGCAAGGATATTAAAAGAAAACGGATATCAGACAGCCATGTTTGGAAAATGGCATCTGGGATGTGATCCGGAAGGATTTGATGATTACCAGTATCTGGCTAAAGAAGGACAGGGAATGTTTGGAGAACAGGGAGTTTATTTTAATCCTTCCTTTAAAGATAAGAATAATGGGTATGTTTTGTATGAGGGTTATGTGACGGATATCATAACAAATCTAACGACAAACTGGATCAAAAACCGAAAAAAAGAACAACCATTCTTCTTGATGTGTCACCATAAGGCACCGCATGATTTCTGGGAATATGCACAGCGGCATGAACATATGTTTGATGACAAAACCATACCGGAACCGGAAAGTCTTTTTGAAGACAGAAGCCATAGAAGCCCTGCTACAAGAGATTTTGGAAGTTCGGTTACGCCCCGGAGCAGGATCCGCAGTTTATATTATGATTTCTGTAAAAAGGATTATGTTACAGGTCCGTTACAGGGAACAGAGCACATGACTTATGAAGAAAAAGGGAAAGCAGCATATCAGAAATATTTGAAAGATTATTTAAGAACAGTTGCAGCGATTGATGATTCAGTTGGGAAATTACTGGATGTATTGGAAGCAGAAGGAATTTTGGAAGATACGGTTGTTATTTATACATCTGATCAGGGGATGTTTCTTGGGGAACATGATTACCAAGATAAAAGGTGGAGTTTTGAAGAAAGTCTGCGCACACCACTCCTGATACGATATCCGAGGGAGATTCCGGCGCACACAAATTGTACTGAATTAATGGCCAATATTGATATTGCTCCGACCTTGCTGGATTATGCGGAAATCAGTATACCGGAAAATATGCAGGGAATCTCATGCAGGAATATGATAGCTGGAAAGCCTCAAGAGGAATATCATAAAGGTATTTATTTCAGATATTGGATGCATCTGGCACATCAGCATGATAACCCGGCACATTATGGGGTGCGAACCAAAGATTATAAACTTACTTTTTATTATGGATTGGCTCTGGATGCAGAAGGAGCGGTTGATAAACCTACGCAACCAGGTTGGGAGTTATATGATTTACAAAAAGATCCCGGCGAACTTAAAAATGTGTATGAAGATCCTGCTTATTATGAAATAAGAGAAGAATTGAAAGGATTATTATGTGAATTAAAAGAAAAATATCAGGATCAGGATGAAGCATACGTGGAATTGCAGCGTACGTTTGAAAAATACAAATAACAGGAGGAGATATGGATGAGAGATAAATTAGAAAAATATCTGAAAAAAATTGATGAAGTAATAGAACGCGGGCCTTATAAAGATAACTGGGATTCTCTGGCTTTTCATAAAGTTCCGGATTGGTACAGAAATGCCAAACTTGGTATTTTTATTCATTGGGGAGTGTTTTCTGTTCCGGCTTTTGGCAATGAATGGTATCCGCGTTGGATGTATAAAAAAGATACAAATGAACACAGACATCATATTGAAACGTATGGTCCGTTAAAAGATTTTGGTTATAAAGAATTTGTGCCAATGTTTAAAGCGGAAAACTATAATCCGGAGGAATGGGTAAAATTATTTAAGAGAGCAGGTGCAAAATTTATTATGCCTGTCGCTGAACACCATGATGGCTTTCAAATGTATGACAGTGAATTATCAGAGTGGTGTGCATCTAAAAAAGGTCCGTGCAAAGATATGATGGGAATGCTCAAAAATGAAGTTGAAAAAAATAATCTCGTATTTACGGCATCCTCTCATCGTATAGAGCACTACTGGTTTATGGGAGGAATGAGAGAAACAGAAAGTGATATCCCGGAAAAACTGGAGTATGGAGATTTTTACTGGCCTTCTTATATAGAGCCTTTTGAAAATTATAATCAGGAACAGATACAGGGATTTGAGGTAGAAACATTGTTTATGCAGGACTGGTTGGTACGTACCTGCGAAATTGTGGATAAGTACAGACCCAGAATAGTATATTTTGACTGGTGGATACAAGTAGAAGCAGCCAAGCCGTATCTTAAAAAATTTATTGCGTACTATTATAACAGAGCGCTTGAGTGGGGAGAAGAAGTAACGGTAAATTATAAAAATGATGCGTTGATGTATCAGTGCGGAGTACGTGATATTGAACGTGGTCAGTTGTCAGATATATCTCCGGATTATTGGCAGAATGATACTTCTGTAGCTAAAAATTCCTGGTGTTTTACAGAAAATAACGATTATAAAAAACCGGAGGAAATTATAAGTTGTCTGATAGATGTGGTGAGTAAAAATGGTTCCCTGTTGTTGAATGTTGGACCAAAAGCGGATGGCACTTTGCCGGAAAAAGATATTGAATTACTGAATGCGCTGGGTGAGTGGATGGATATCAATGGAGAAGGAATTTATGAAACTTCATTCTGGAAAAAAAGCGGAGAAGGTCCTACTGTAACAGAAGAGGGACATTTTACAGATGTACTGGAACATAGTTTTACATCGGAAGATTTCAGATTTACATATAAAAACGGTTGTATTTTTGCCTTTTCAATGAAATGGCCGGAGGACGGAGTAGCGAGGATTAGAACATTCGGGAAAAAATCGAAAAACTTTAAAGGAGTCATTCGTAATGTCGAAGTTCTTGGCGCCCCTGAGGGATGTGAATTTCAATTATGTGATGAATATCTGTCAGTGAGTGCAAAAGGAATGAAGACGACTTTACCGGTGGGAATCAAGATAATGGTAGATTAAAAAGAAAGGAGAGTTTTAGATGTCATATCAGGATGGAATGGCAGCACTGAATCTGGAAATGCCCTCCAGAGTTCCAAGAACAGAATATTCAGCAGCGCAACACTGGGAACTAGTGTGTTGACAAATTGGCATTTATGGTAATTATATCTGGGGATTTTATTCCCCAGATAATTCAAATTTGGGATAAAGAGATATCAATTTATTACGGGCTTGTGACGTTGTAAAATGCCATATTACTTTTTCACACTCCTGATTTCTCATGTTTTCCCATGCTTTCAATTCCTGCTGAATCTTAGAAATAGAATCTAACCTCCTGGCAAGATATTGTCTGGTCATAACATTTAATTCTATTTCTGCGATATTCAACCAGCTTCCATGTTTTGGCGTGTAATGAACCTCTAATCGTCTGGCATAACTGCAAGCTTCTTGTGCTGGATACTTTTTATATAGAGAACTCAGCACATGGGTATTCAGATTATCCATGATCAAAATGACCTTTTGATCATGGATAACATTCTGTCAACAGATATTTTATTTCTTCTGCCCAGTCAAGTGCTGTCCGTGTTTTCCGAACGTTGCTGTAACGCCACCCCCGTAATGGTTCTACAAAAACAAAAATACTGCAGGTTCCTTCCCGGACATATTCGGAATCGATCTTCTGATTATCTCCCGGCCGCATAGGAAGCGGTGTACGTGTTTCCCCGAGGCATTGATAAGGTTTTTCATCCATGCATACTACTGGAATCTCCGGGTTGTATGGCATTTCGTAAATATCAAGAATGTCTTCCATATTTGCGACAAACTCGGCATTTTCCTTTGGAGGAATACACCAATAGTCATTCATATGAGGTCGAAGTTCATTTTTTTAAGGCAATCCGAATGGATTCACGGCTGATAGGTTCATCAAACTCCAAGCGGATTTGCTTTTCTAAAAGGCGCAATGTCCAACGGACACGACCATCCGGAGCAGGACTGCAGGTAATTCGGAGCAATTCTGCCTCCATCCGGCCATCCATTTTACGTCTTGCATTTGAACGAGGATTCCGGTTAATTTTGATAATTGCAGGAATACCGCCATTTGCGTAAGCAGAAACAATATTAGAAACTGTTGCTTTGCTGACACCAAAGGTTTTAGCAATCTGCATTTGTGTAAGATGCTTCGGGGCATTTTCATCAAGTTCTAATAATATTTGGCAGCGCTGGATCGTCATTTTGCATGTTTTTTTATTATGAATAGTAGCATTAAGGATCTTTTTATCCTCATCTGATAAAAGAATTTTATAGGTTCTTTTTCTGGCCATAGAATTACCTTGCCTTTTCTTTTATCATACCATATATTACCATAATTTATAACTTGCCAGTATACTAGTATAACGGTTTCTAAATAACTATACCATTCACGTAGAATATTTTTCTGAGAGTGCAGGAAAAAACGTAGGCGTAGCGGGCTACGCTGAGGATTTTTATCCTGTGCTATTGGGAAAATAGGCAAGTGATATGGGGGAGTTAATTTAAAACTGTTATACTAGAATCGTGAACAAAAATACTAATTTTGAAGATATAATACTATAATAGAATAAATAAAAAGGATATAATATTAGAAAATAAAATTACAGAAGGGAAAAAAGACGACAAGAAGAGAAATAGTTATCAAAGCTTTAAAACATAAGGAAACAGGAATTGTTCCGTTTCATATGGATTTTACGCAGCAGGCCTTAGAAAATCTGATTGCATTTACAGGAGATCCTGAAATTGAAAATAAAACAGGTGCGTTTCTGTACTATAAACAATATTGGGGATGGCCGACAGAAATAGAAGGTAAGCCAGGACATTTCAGAGATGATTTTGGAGTCGAATGGAACCGAAATGGAGCAGATAAAGAGAATGACGATCGTTTTATCATGTACGGATTTGGTTTTTCTATGTTTGAGCGTGCGTGGTCTATTATGGGAATGGAAAACGTTCTTTGCAGTATGATTACAGTTCCGGAAGCTACAGAAAAATTTTTTGAAAAAACAGGAGATTATTTTTCCATTTAGTGGATATTGCACTGGAATATGATTTTGATGGTATTTATTTTGGAGATGACTGGGGACAACAGCACGGATTGATTATGGGGCTGGAACACTGGCGGCATTATATAAAACCTCAAATGGCCAGACTTTATAAGAAAGTGAAAGATAAGAGACTTTTTGCGTTCCAGCATTCCTGTGGAGACTGCCATGAATTATTTCCGGATTTAATCGAGAGTGGACTGGATTGTTATCAGACTTTCCAACCGGAAGTATATGATGTGCGTGAGATGAAAAAACTGTATGGAGACCGGTTGGCATTTTGGGGAGGAATATCGACACAGCAATGCCTGCCATATGCTACTCTTGAGCAGGTAAAAGAAGAAATTGTTAAATTATATCATCAACTTCATGAAGGGGGAGGCTATATTCTTGCACCAACACATGCGCTGGCCTTTGATGTTCCGCCGGGGAATATATTGGCGATGATAGAGATGTTTAATAATCAGGAAAAACATTTGAAATAACGGGAATGTGCCGGTGAGAAGTCCCGGCACTTTTTTCGATTTACAGTAAGAAAAACAGATATGGATTTAAAGGATGAATGATAAAAAAAGTGAAAAATAGTATTACAAAAACTTGAAAAAATATAATATATGATATATAATAAATAAAAAAGAAGTAGTGTACGAGTCTGAGAAAGGAGATCACTATGTCAGAAAAAATGTTTTCATTAGAAGGAAAGGTTGCACTTGTTACAGGGGCTGCATACGGAATTGGTTATGCTATGGCAAAAGCCCTTGCAAAGGCCGGAGCAAAAATTGCATTTAATTGCCGTGGTGAAAAGCATATGGAGGAGGCATTAAAGGCATACAAGGAAGATGGAATAGAAGTGAAAGGTTATTTCTGTGACGTAACAAAAGAAGATCAGGTAAAAGAAATGGTTGCGGACATAGAAAAAACAATGGGAACTATTGATATTCTGGTGAACAATGCCGGAATTATCAAGAGAATTCCAATGACGGATATGAGTACGGAAGAATTTAAAGAGGTTATTGATATTGATCTGATTGCTCCGTTTGTTGTGTCTAAAGCGGTTGTGCCGGGAATGATTAAAAAAGGACATGGAAAAATTATTAACGTATGCTCTATGATGAGCGAACTGGGAAGAGAAACAGTTTCAGCATATGCTGCAGCCAAGGGTGGTCTGAAGATGCTAACAAAAAATATTGCATCTGAATATGGAGAATATAATATTCAGTGTAACGGTATTGGACCTGGATATATTGCAACACCTCAGACAGCACCTCTGAGAGAGTTACAGGCAGATGGTTCTCGCCATCCGTTTGATCAGTTTATTATTTCGAAAACACCTGCAGCAAGATGGGGAACACCGGAAGATCTGGAAGGACCTGCAGTATTCCTTGCATCCGAAGCTTCTGATTTTGTAAATGGACATATTTTATATGTAGATGGTGGTATTCTTGCATATATTGGAAAACAGCCTAAATAATATATTATCTGAATTGAGGAGAAGGAAAATGCGTGCAGCAAAATTAGTGGAAGTACAGAAAATTGAAGTAGTTGAAATGGAAAAACCTGAAATCAAAAAAGATAATGAGGTATTAGTTCAGGTTAAAGCTGTAGGAATCTGTGGAACAGATCTTCACATCTTTCACGATGGGAGAGCTGATGTGATATTGCCGAGAATAATGGGACATGAATTATCCGGACTTGTAAAAGAAGTTGGTAAAAATGTTACCAATGTAAAAGTAGGTGACAGAGTAGTCCTGGATCCGGTATTTGCATGTAATACCTGTGATATCTGTAAATCAGGACACCCGAATGTCTGCAGTGATGTTAAATGTTATGGAGTGCAGATGGACGGTGGTTATTGCGACTATATTGTGGTTGAAGACTATCATCTGTATCCGTTTGATCCAAGTATTACATATGAACAGGCAGCATTAGCAGAGCCGTTTTCTATAGGTGTTAACATTGTAAACAGAACAATGACATCAGAGAGTGATACAGTGGTTGTAATTGGCAGCGGTACCATTGGACTTTGTATTCTGCAGGCAGCAAAGGGAGTTGGGGCAAAGGTCTTAGTTTCCGATGTGGTGGATGAGAAACTTGCAAAAGCAAAAGAAATGGGAGCGGATGTGATTGTCAACTCTGCAAAAGAAAATCTTGCGGAAACTGTAGAAAGATTTTCTCCGGGTGGTGCGAGTGTAGTGATAGACGCAGTTGGTATTGCACCGCTGACAGAGCAGGCTGTTGATCTGACCTGCCCGACTGGTCGGGTGGCAGTTATAGGATTTGATGCCAAACCTGCACAGATTCCACCGGTCAAGATTACTAAAAAGGAACTGACTTTAGTGGGTTCACGCATGAACTGTCATCAGTTCCCCAAAGTAGTGGAGTGGCTGAATGAAGGAAAAATTAATGCCGATCTTATGATTTCAAGAACATATCCGGTAGAAGAAATTCAAAAAGCTTTTGAAGATACAATTGCAAATGGAAAAGATATTGTAAAAACACTGATTACTTTTTAGAAGGTTTGAGGGAGCTGTAGTGGGAAAAGTAAGTTTTAATAATAATTGGAAATTTTTACTGGGAAATGAACCGGGTGCACATCTTCTTGAATATGATGATGCTTCGTGGAGAAATGTTCAGATTCCACATGACTGGTCCGTTGAAAAAGATTTCGACCCGGTAGAAGGAGAAGCCTGTACTGCATTCTTAACAGGAGGGGTTGGATGGTATCGTAAAAAATTCAGAACAACGGAAGAGATGAGAGACCAGAAAGTTTATATTGTTTTTGATGGAATCTATAATCGTTCTACGGTCTATGTGAATGGTGAAAAAGTGAAATTTCATCCATACGGATATTCTCCTCTGTGTATAGAGGTTACAGAATATCTGAATGGAGTGGGGGATGAGAATATCATAGCTGTATCGGTGGATCATGAACGATATGCAGACAGTAGGTGGTATACAGGATCTGGAATATACAGAAAAGTTTCCATGTACATTTTACCGAAAGTACATATTCCGGTTTGGGGGACATTTTTTACATCACCATTTGTCACAGCTGAGAAAGCAGTGGCATGTGGAAAGATAACCCTTGTCAATGATAAGATTCACGATGAAAATCTGATATTAAACTGTTATCTTTATGACTCGGAATCTTCTCTGGTTGAAAAACAGGAAAGAAATGTGCTGATATATAAAGGTTCTAAAAGAGAAATCGATATATCCTTTCAGATAGAAAATCCTGTATTGTGGGATATACATCAGGGAAATATGTATTCTGTTACAATAGAAATAGTATCCGGAAAAGAAGTAATACAGTCATATCAAACAAGGTTTGGAATTCGGGAGTTTCGCTTTGACCCGGAAAAAGGATTCTTTTTAAATGGAAAATCCCGGAAGATCAAAGGAGTATGCCTGCATCATGATGGTGGTGCGGTAGGAGCCGCTGTTCCGTTAGCTGTATGGAGAAGGCGTTTGGAAAAACTTCAGGAGTGCGGATGTAATGCGATCCGCACGGCCCATAATCCTGCTTCAGAAGATTTTCTGAATCTGTGTGATGAAATGGGATTTCTGGTTCAGGAAGAGTTCTATGATGAATGGGATAATCCGAAAGATAAACGTAATAATGGAACAGAATTTCCGGATAAGGTGAATTTTTATACAAGAGGACATGCGGAATTTTTCCAGGAATATGCAAAGAGTGATTTACAGAATACGATCTTACGTGACCGGAATCATCCATGTATTTTCCAGTGGAGTATTGGAAATGAAATAGAATGGACGTATCCAAAATATAATGCTGCCACAGGATACTTTAATGCAGATGCCAGTGGGAATTATTTCTGGACATTGCCGCCTTATTCCAGAGAAAAAATCAGAGATAATATCAGGAAAATCCCTAGGGAACATTATGAGATCGGGGAAACGGCGCATAAACTGGCCGCCTGGACGAAAGAGATGGATGTAACCAGACCTGTTGTTGCCAACTGTATTTTGCCAAGTGCAAGTTATGAATCGGGTTATACGGATGCGTTGGATATAGTAGGCTTCAGTTATCGTCAGGTAGTATATGATTACTGTCATGAAAATTATCCGGATAAACCGATTCTTGGAACAGAAAATCTCGGTCAATGGCATGAATGGAAAGCTGTCTTGGAAAGAGAGTTTGTTTCGGGTATCTTTATCTGGACAGGTGTGGATTATCTTGGTGAAGCAGGACGTGGTAACCCATGGCCTGTTAAAGGAACCAGCAGTGGATTGATTGATTTCTGTGGATTTGAAAAACCGTCTTACCATATGTTTAAAACCCTTTGGAATGAAGAAGCTCATATTCATATGGAAACACAGAGACTGGAAGATTCTCTTTATGAAATGGGTGCAGATGGAAGACTGGTTGAAAAGGTGAAAGACAACTGGAAACATATGCTCTGGTTATGGCAGGATGTTAATCCGTATTGGTCATACCGCGAAGGGGAAAAAATTGTAGTCGAAGCTTACACAAACTGTGAATGTGCTGAATTGTTTTGTAATGATAAGTCCTGTGGAATTCAGTATCTGAAAGATCATGCGGATCATATCCTAAAATGGGTGATTCCATATGAAGCAGGTCAAATTAAGGTGAAAGGAATAGAAAATCAGAAGTATGTAGTGGAAGATGAGCTGGTAACCCCATCAGATTTCGAAGCTTTAAGTCTTGAAACAGACAAAAATGAGTTATTTGCAGATGTAGATGATGCAGTACATGTGGTTTTATCTTTAAGAGATAAAATGAACAGATGGATCAGACATGAGGAACAGGAAGTGATCTTTCACGCATCAGGTCCGTGTCGTATCTGCAGCGTTGATAACGGTTCGAAACAAAATGTCTATGCTTATCAGGGAAAGAAAGTAGAGACATACCAGGGAAGAGCAATGCTGGTTGTTCAGGCAGATGAGCCTGGGGTTATAGAAGTTACAGCAGAATGTGGAAATGTGATTTCCAATAAAGTAATAATAAACGTAAAATAAATTGATTTTGTATAGCATAGAGTACCGGAGTATTGAAGGGTGAAGTTATTAGGATATGTAAAACTTTTTGTAACGATTTCTTTGATACTCCGGTGTTTTAAAAAGAGGAGATTAGACTATGAAGATGAGCAGTGCAACAAAACGAGCGTTAGAAAGAAACTATTATCAGAGTTGTGAATGGTTTTGCGACTTTAAAGAATCAGACGTGGAAGGAATCGGTTATGAGCCTGGTGTACATAGAAGAGATCCAAGTAGTGTGCTGAAAGTCGGCGATTTATATTATGTCTGGTATACAAAATCTGTAGGAAAGCATGTGGGATTCCATACAGGTGATGAAAACGCAAAAGTATTCCCATGGGATTTCTGTGATATCTGGTATGCAGTTTCTAAAGATGGATACAAATGGGAGGAAAAAGGGATTGCAGTAGCCCGGGGAGAAAAGGGTGAGTATGATGACCGAAGTGTATTTACCCCGGAAGTCCTGGAATACGAGGGAAAATATTATTTGGTGTACCAGGTAGTTCAACACCCATATGTAAATCGAAGCTTTGAAAATATTGCTATTGCAGTTGCTGATTCGCCTGATGGACCTTTCGTTAAATCAAAAGCCCCTATTTTAGAACCTACGAAAGATGGAATCTGGGATGGCGAAGAGGACAATCGTTTTGCTGTAAAGAAAAAAGGAAGTTTTGACAGCCATAAAGTTCACGATCCCATTTTATTCCCGTTTAAAGGCAAGTTCTATCTGTATTACAAAGGAGAGCCAATGGGTGAAGAACTGTATATGGGTGGACGAGAAACAAAATGGGGAGTAGCAATCGCAGATGATATCATGGGCCCTTATGTCAAAAGTGAATACAATCCGGTTACAAACAGTGGGCATGAGACATGTTTGTGGAAATATAATGGGGGAATTGCAGCATTTCTCCGTACGGATGGTGTGGAAAAAAACACGATCCAATTTGCCGAAGACGGAGTTAATTTTGAAATTAAATCAGTAATTAAAGGCGGACCGGAAGCGTGTGGACCATACAGACAGGAAGAAAGTATGGACAACCCATTAAAAGGAATGGAATGGGGATTGTGCCACTATGTATTTGCTGATTATGGATATATAAAGAGATTTGATATTGATGAATGGCAGAAAAAGGTATATACCAACCGGACTATGTATGAATAAGCTGATTTAATATCATATGTTAGGAGGATGAAGTCGAATGTTAGTAATGAATAATTATATCAATGGAAAATTATTACCATCTCTTTCGGGAGAAATGATTGAAGTATTAAACCCTTATAATCAGGAAGTAATAGGGACAGTGCCTAAAAGTACCAGAAGTGATGTAGAAGAAGCACTTAAAAGTTCTCAGAAGGCACAAAAAAAATGGTGTAAGTTGCCCGCACAAAAGAGAGCATCTTATCTGACGGAAATTGCAGATCTGTTAGAACTGCATAAAGAAGAAATGGCAGTATTATTAACAAAAGAACATGGAAAACCGCTGACTCAGGCGAGAGATGAAATAGACGCATCCTGTGGATTTATTCGATATGCGGCTGAATCTGCAAGAAGAATTGAAGGGGAAATTGTGACTTCAGAGATAGATCAAGAACAAACGTGGATCCAAAGAGTTCCTTATGGTGTTACAGTTGGAATTGTAGCCTGGAATTTTCCGTTAGCGTTAGCGGCAAGAAAATTTGGAAATTCTCTGGTATGTGGAAATACCATGATTATCAAACCGCCGTCAGAAACACCACTAACAGTTATGCGACTGGCAGAAATCATTGAACAGGAAAGCAGTCTGCCGGCAGGAGTTTTAAATTTTATTACTGGTTCAGGAAGTGTGGTAGGAGATGCCCTGGTAAGAAATAACATAGTTAAATTAGTTACTCTTACGGGTAGTACCCGAGCAGGATTAGAAGTATTTCGGGCGGCAGCAGATCATTGTGTGGCAGTTCGTTTAGAATTGGGAGGGAAAGCTCCATTTATTGTGATGGAAGATACAGATATTGATCGTGCTGTAAATGCAGCCGTAATAGCAAAATTTAATAATTGTGGACAGATCTGTACCTGTAATGAACGTATGTATATACATGAATCAATTTATGAAAAATTTGTGGCGGGATTGATTGAAAAAACATCAGAATTAGTAGTGGGAGATCCATTGAATCCTGATACTTTTATTGGTCCGAAAGTAAATAAAGCCGAGGTGGACAAAATAAATCAGCTGGTTCAGAAATCTGTAGAACAGGGTGGAAAAGTTCTGTTAGATATGACCCCGGAAATGAAACCGACTCAAAATGGGAACTGGATGTATCCGATTATTATTGAAGTTCCAAATAATGATAACATACTGATGCATGACGAGATTTTTGGTCCGGTACTTCCTGTGATGAAAGTACGTGATTTTGATCAGGCATTGGATTTTGCCAATGACAGTGAATATGGACTGTCAGCATACCTGTTTACCAATAATGCTAAAAACATTATGCGTGCAGTAAACGAGCTGGAATTTGGAGAAGTTTATGTTAACAGAGAAAATGGTGAAATGATCAATGCTTTTCATAATGGATTCAAACTCAGTGGAATTGGTGGTGAAGACGGAAAGCACGGGTTAGAAGGATATCTCCAGAAAAAAACAGTATATATGAATTACCAATAAAAGATGACTGGAGAAAAGATGAACATATTAAAAGATAAAGTCATTGTTGTTGTGGGAGCAAGCAGTGGAATTGGTGCGGCTATTAGCGAGTATTTTTGTAATCATGGTGCGATTACCTGTATATTTGGCAGAAGAAAAGAACGACTGGAAAAATTATGCGACCGGGCAAAAGAAAAGAATCAAAGGATGTATCCTTATACAGGTGACGCGAGAAATTACAGCAATCTCGCCAGAATGGCAGAACAAATTGTCGGATGTTTTGGGAAAATAGATGTATGGATTAACTGTGCAGGAAAAAATAAGACTATTGGATGCTTATGGGATTTGGATCCGGAAAATCTGTGGATGGAAACAGAAGTAAATTTGAAAAGTGCGATGAATGGAACTCATATAGCCTTAAAATATATGTGTTTAGAAAATAATGGAACGATTCTTAATTTCTGTGGAGGAGGTGCTGGTAAAACGCATGTTTTTGCGGCAGTATATTCAACCAGCAAAGCTGCTATTGCCCGTTTTACGGAGTCGGTTGCACTGGAAATCCAGAAGGCAGGATTCAATATAGGCATATTTAGTACGAATCCTGGTCTGGTGCGTAATGAAAGAACGCTGGCCTTGTGTGAGTCAACGGAGGGCAAGACCTATATGCCGGAAATTCAGCAGGCATTTTATCAGGGAAAGGAACAATCACCGCTGACAATAGCTCATCTGGTTGAAGCGATACTGGAAGGAGAATTGAGAGGATTGAAAGGTCGATTGATTGAATGTTTTGATAGGGAAAATTTAACAGAAATGAAAAAGAACGAAAACACAGAGTGGGGTCTGTTGAGAATAATTAATTATTGTATTGGAGGGTACAAGGAAGGAACTATATATGTCTAATAAAATTAAAACAGTGAAAACTGAATATTATCGAGTGCCTTTGGAAGGAAATCTTGTAGATGCATTGCATGGAAAACATGATTTTTTTGAATTGGTTATTGCAAAGATAGAGCTTGAGGATGGAAGAAATGGAACGGGTTATACCTATACAGGAGGTTTTGGAGGAGCTGCTATCGCAAAAATTATTGAGAATGATTTAACTTCTCAGCTAGTAGGGATTGAAATGACAACACCAGACAAGATGAATGATTATATGAATCAGCATATTCATTACGTTGCAAGAGGTGGGATTGCTTCATTTGCCATTTCAGCTCTGGATATAGCATTTTGGGATATTAAATTAAAAACAGAAAATCTGGCATTGAAAGATTTAAATGGTTGTGGTGCCGATCGAGTACGTACATATTATGGTGGCATTGATTTGATGTATTCGGAAAAAGAATTGCTTAAAAATATTGAGAAACAGCTTGAGGCAGGTCACACAGCTGTGAAAATCAAACTTGGAAGAGAGAATGAAGAAGAGGATATTCAAAGAGTAAAAGCTGTTCGAAATCTGATTGGTCCGGAAGCATTATTTATGGTGGATGCCAATATGGTATGGTCGGTGCCGAAAGCGATCAGAATGGCAAAACGATTAGAAGAATATAATATTGGATGGTTGGAAGAGCCAACAAATCCAGATGATTATGAGGGATATGCTAAAATCGGACAGGCGACAACCATTCCGATTGCAATGGGTGAAAATCTGCATACTATCTATGAACATGAGCTGGCAATGAAGATTGGAAGAATTAGTTGTCCGATACCGGATTGTTCTAATGTGTGTGGAATTACAGGATTTTTAAAAGTCGCAAAACTTGCGGAAGAGTATTCGGTTAAGGTTCATTCACATGGTATGCAGGAATTACATGCCAATGTGCTTGGAGCATTGCAGAATCGAGGATATGTTGAGTTTCACAGTTTTCCTATTTATAAGTATACAGTTAATCCGTTGTGCGTAAAAAATGGTTATCTAGAGACATGTAAAAACCCTGGAATGGGTGTTGAATTTGACTATGAAAAATTGAAAGCATATCGTGTGAAATAAAGTTGTAAATGGTAAGTGGATAAATAGAGAAGGTAAACATAGGAGAGAGTACAGGAGGAATTAATTCTAAAAATCTGAAAAGTTATTTAGAATTTGAAAAAATAATTTGTTGCGGTGGTAGTTGGATGGTGAATAGTAAACTGATAAAAGAAGGTGAGTTTGATCAAATTTATCAGTTAACGAAAGAAGCAGTTGATCTGGTAGCTGCAATTCGTGAGGAAAATTGATTTTCTGATGCAATGTCAAGCACTTTTGAGCTCTTTCCAAAGCTAGTTGATTTTCCGCTTTAACTCAAGCCGCAGCAGTTTAGACTTTAACAGTGGGCCTATGGAAAAAAGGACCTGTTGACAAACTAAAGAGAAATGGCTTTCTGTATGGTATACTTATTATATCAATTGCAGGAGGTCATTTCTTATGATGGGAAAACAAAGCGGACAACTCCAGATGGTAATCCTTGATATAGATTCCATGATTCCAGAAGATCATCTTCTGAGACGAATTAAAAACTGTGTAAATTTTGATTTTATATACGAAAAGGCAGCCCCCTATTATTCCTCTGTTGCAGAGAGCCCTTTGATCGATGCCGGGGTCTTTTTTTAATACATTAATAGTTCCTTTAAGAATATCGATTTCCATCTGCATATCTTGCAATTGAGCTTTTAATTGCTTTATATCATCTGTAGAAGTGTTGTTGTTTATTATAGAACCTTCTACGAGTGTTCCTGGAATAATGCTTTTGGTATTCATAAGACCTAGCATTCCTCCTTTTAAATATCGTTTGCGCCACTAATAATACTGGCTCTACTGTAACCAATGTTTTCTGATACAGATTTTATATTTTCTCCCAGTTCAAAGCAACGATGAATTGCATCAAGTTTTACTTTTAGTGAAGGATTCCTAGGGTGTTTTGAAGAATTATCGACGATTGGATATTCCTTTCTTTTCGATGGAGGATTTTTTTCTTCATATATCCAATTATGTAAATGCTTCTTTGTAGGATAACCTAAAATTCGCACAGTTTCTGATACAGATTGTGTTTCTTTGAATAATTTTAATGCAGTTTCTTTTTGTTGTTTAGAATACATAAAGAGGCTCCTTTTGGAGCCCTATGGAAGTCCAAATTTTGTCCGCACCTCCCCCTTGGGTATGAAGGAATGTCTTATCGTATAAGAATCCTATTTACAGATTTTTCTTCATCCCTTCTTTTTGACGTTTAATATATTTTGCAATATTAGCAAGTTCAGGACCACATATTTCAAAGAAACGGCGATATCCCTCACAAAAATAATTGTAATATGTTCCGGTCATTTCGTCTTTTATTCTGCTTCTTCTGCACCCAGATCTACAAAGGGGGAGATATTTGCATTGCAGACATTTTTTGTGCAGCTTTTTTGATTGCACTACAAAATCTTTTGCTTTGTTTGATTCAAAAAAATCCGTAATCTGATCGGTGTTGAAATTTCCTAATTTATATTCATCTATGACGTAAAAATCACAGGGATATACACTGCCGTCAGCTTCTGTTACGCATTGTACACTACAGATTCCCCGTTGTTCACAGGATTCAGGGGGATATCCCAATAATATACCTATATAATTCTCAAATTGTCGAATATATGGAGCTCTGTTTCTCCTCCAATCTTTATACCATAATTGGAACAAATCAATTAAGAATTGCCCATAAATCTCAGGCGTAAGAGAATATTCTTTTTGACCTTGCTGTTCCCCCAGAGGGTCAAGGCAAAGGATATATTGTTGATAGTTCCAGCCGTTTTCTCGGTACTCTTTGTAAATTTGTTTGATGTTTTCTGCAACTTGGCGATTTACTACCGTCAAGATATTATATTCTACGTTGTATTTTTCAAGTAATTTGATGTTTTCTCTTATTTTGTGATAAGTCCCCTGCTCATTTTTGTCATGACGATACAAATTGTGGACAGACTCTATTCCGTCTACAGATACTCCTACTAAAAAGTTATGCTTTTTGAAAAAAGAACACCAGTTTTCATCTATACATAAACCATTTGTCTGTAATGAATTTAAAATAGAGCAGTGGTGAGTGTTATATTGATTTTCCAATTCGATTACTTTTTCAAAAAAGTCCTGACCGCGTAAAGTAGGCTCCCCACCTTGAAATGCAAAGCAGACATTTTTTACGTTTTGCCTCAATACTTTGCGAATAATATTTTTTATTGTTTTTTCTTCCATCATTCCATAAGATGGAATGTTCCGTTTGGTAGCTTCATCACAGTAAAAGCAGTAATCACATCTCATATTACAGAGTCCGGACGCCGGTTTTATGAGAATATTTTGTAACATATTATTTCTCTCCTGAAGCAATTTTTTTACATAATTCCTTTAATAGTTTCAACTCATCAGACATTATTTTCTGGCGATGCCAAATGACATATGCTTTACGTTTAAGTTCTTCATCCTGGAGTTTCCTTAATTCAATTCTGCCCGCTTCAAAATCTTGTTGGACCAGTTTCTCGGGCAGTATGGATATACCAATTCCTTTCGATACAGCGTTAATTAATGCTTGTGGGTTGGCGCTTTCCCAAGTGGGATTCACTTCAATTTCATGAATTGCAAATATGTGATCTAAAAAAGTTCGCGTTGCACTTCCTTTTTCCCGCAATAATAGAGGAAACTGTGAAATGTCTTTCATATAAATTCTTTTTTTACCAGATAGATAATGATCTTTTGGCAAAATTAAACGCATGTAATCAGTAGCTAAATATTCCTTATCCAGGTAGTCTGCGCTGACATTTTCTTCAACTAAAGCAAAGTCTAAACGATTGTCTAATATTTTTTGTTGTATATCAGAACTCTTCGAAACAACAACTTTTACCTGTACCGTAGGACATATCCTATTAAATTGAGACACAACATTCGGGAGCATAAAATTGCCTATAGTCATTGTACTTCCGATATTTAATATTTTGCATCCGCCATTATGTCTGAGTGTGCTGTCTAATTCATCCAAAGAGTCAAGAATATAGCATGCCCTTGTATATAATTCATCTGCTAGTGGAGTTCGATATAAACGATGATTTAAGCGATCAAACAGACACACGCCATAATCATTTTCTAAATCCTGGATTGATCGTGTAACTGCCGGCTGCGCTATATGCAGGATTTTTGCCGCTTTTGTGACACTCATATTCTGATATACGATGACAAAAATTTTCAAATGTCTAATATTCATATGGATCTCTTTAATATTATGTAATTTATGTTATATACATAATAATATAATAGCATTTTACTTATTAACTGACAAGTGGTAATATGAGAACAGGAGGAAAAATAAATATGAATAAAAACTCAAAAAAATACATATTATTAAAACTTTTTTTCACTACTATTTATATTAGTACGTTTACCTTTGGTGGTGGATTTGTAATTATTACATTTATGAAGAAAAAATTTGTGGATGAATTACATTGGATTGATGAAGAGGAAATGCTTGATTTGACGGCCATTGCACAATCTTCCCCTGGCGCGATTGCCGTAAACGCAGCTATATTAGTTGGATGGAAAACAGGTGGGCTTCCCGGTATGGGTGTGGCGGTAATAGGAACAATAATTCCACCTATGGTTATTCTTACTATCATTTCATTTTTCTACGTTGCATTTGCAACTAATACCTACATTGCGCTTATTTTAAAGGGGATGCAGGCAGGTGTTGCTGCAGTGATACTTGATGTAGTATGCAGTTTGGGAGCTAATGTTATAAAGCAGAAAAACTGGATTCACTATATTATTTTAATAGCTGCTTTTGTTGCTACATTCATCTTTCAGATAAATGTTATTTATATCATTATAATATCAGCCTTCGTAGGAGTCATTATAGCGGTCGTAGAACAGAGGAAAGGAAATGCATCATGATATATTTACAGATGTTTTTAAGTTTTTTACAAGTTGGAATGTTTAGCATTGGCGGGGGTTATGCAGCTATGCCGTTGATTCAAAATCAAGTGGTGACAAGTCATAATTGGCTTACAATGAATGAATTTACTGATTTGATTACAATTGCGGAAATGACACCGGGGCCTATCGCAGTAAATTCTGCTACTTTTGTTGGCGTTAGGATTGCCGGTATTCCGGGAGCTCTTATTGCTACTTTCGGTTGTATTCTTCCGTCTTGTCTAATCGTGTCTATTTTGGCATATGTCTATTTTCGCTATAAAAATATGTCAGGCCTTCAATGTGTACTTGCAAGCCTTCGACCGGCAGTGGTTGCACTCATTGCATCTGCTGGCCTATCAATTTTGGAGTTGGTTGTTTTTCAAGGAAAGTCTATTGATTTGACCCATATTAATTGGATAGGTGTGATACTGTTTTTAGTAGCGTTTATTGTTTTGAGAAAATGGAAATGTAATCCTATATTGGTAATGTGCTGTTGCGGGATTATAGGATTGGGGATGAATCTTTTACTGATATAAATTTGTTCAGTTATGCTACCAGCTTTATATCCGTGTCATGCAGTGTGACGAAAAAATATGCACAGAGTCAGGTTTATGTGAGAGGATCCCTATAGTTTCAGGTGGTCTGGATGCTGTATGCGAAACTTTTGGATCAGGTGTGTTAATAAACGGAAAAATACGAGAACAGGGCGGCCAGGAGGGAGGAATCAGTATTTGTATTGATTCTTATAAATCAGACCCCGTTCAATCTTTGGCTGCCATGTAGTACCAAATTGCTGGTTGCTTTAGGGAGGAACCACTGGTGGTAGAGTAATGTGCTGGTTTGAACAGAAGTTTGGTGAATATGAGATGTCAGAAGAATTAAAAAGGGGAAAAAATCATTCGGTTTATTGAATGGTATCGCAGAAAAAGTTCTAGCAAGATGCGATGAACTTGTTTTTTCATATATATGGAGAGCGTTTACCTATTTGGCATGTGTCAATAAAAATAGAGAAGCAATTCTTCATCAAATAGATAAATTAAGAGTTCCTTTAAACGAGAATTCTGTAAGGTTTAAATATGTATTAGTTATTGGAAGAAATGCTGAAAAAGATAATTCAGAAAAACGAAGAGCAATGTTTGCAGAAAAGTCTGATAATGATATTCGTGTGATGACATATGATAGTCTTGTTGGATAATATTGAGAATGGAATAGATGAGGTTCAGTTTGTACTGGTGTTTAAGCTTTCCAGATTCGGTCGTAATGCGGCAGATGTTTTAAATTCTTTGCAGAGGATGCAGGATTTTGGAGTGAATCTGATCTGTGTAGAAGATGGAATTGACAGCTCAAAAGATAGTGGAAAGCTGATGATTTCTGTTCTGTCTGCGGTAGCAGAGATTGAACGGGAGAATATCCTTGTTCAGACAATGGAGGGACGTAAGCAGAAAGCAAGGGAAGGAAAATGAAACGGTGGGTTTGCTCCATATGGCTATGAATTGGTAAATGGAGAATTGCAGATCGCAGAGGACGAAGCAGAGATTATTCGTCTGATCTATGATAAATTTATTCATACAAATATGGGAATTTCTGCGATTACTGCATGGCTTAACCAGCATGGATATAAAAAGAAAAAACGACAGAATAATACACTGGACGCATTTGCCGCTTCATTTATAAAAGGTGTTCTGGATAATCCGGTATACTGTGGAAAGCTGGCTTATGGACGAAGAAAGAACGAGAAAGTATCTGGTACAAGAAATGAATACTGTATTGTAAAGCAGGAAAATTATATGCTGCACGATGGTATCCATGAAGGGATTGTTTCAGAAACAGACTGGGAACTGGCTCATCAAAAACGGGAAAAAAACAGGTGTGAAATATGAAAAGACACATAGTCTCGATCATGAGCATATTTTATCCGGAATATTGAGATGCCCGTTATGTGGAAGCGGTATGTATGGAAACGTGAACCGAAAGAAAAAGAAAGACGGAACCTTATATAAGGATTATTTCTATTATGCCTGTAAACATCGTCGCCTGGTAGATGGTCATAAATGTGGATATCGTAAACAATGGAGCGAGGAGAAGATTAACAATGCAGTGGAAGAAGTTATTCGGAAGCTGGTGAAGAATCCTAAATTCGAAGAAGCAATTCTGAATAAAATCGGTTCAAGAATAGATACAGAAGAAATAGAAAAAGAGATTGAAAGACTGGAAAAACAGCACAGGCAGCTGACCGGAGCAAAAGGAAGACTTGGACAGCAGATGGACAGTCTGGATATCATGGATAAATTATATGAGAAGAAATATCAGGATATGGAGACAAGGTTATACCGTTTGTATGATGAGAGTGAAGGCGTGGAGAACAGTATAGAGGAAGTCAAGAACCGCTTGCTGAATATTAAGCAACAGAAAATATCAGAAGAAAACGTCTATCAATTTCTTTTATATTTTGATAA
>ERZ772893.598-NODE-598-length-44728-cov-6.730799_pt1 | contig 44728 bp, 29 predicted proteins | sample MGYA00511482_ERZ772893 | MGnify/ENA primary metagenome ERZ772893 (study PRJEB29015, sample SAMEA2737687) | human gut metagenome | biome: human gut; feature: human-associated habitat; material: faeces | place: China | collected 2012 ... | reverse complement strand
CATACGCCGGCAAAAAAAGCAAGCCCTATTTTGCCACTTTTCCAAAATAAGACTCCTTTTTTTGAACTTTTTAGCCCCAGTGGATAATTCTGGAAGAATTTAGGTTTTTAGAGGATTTGTTGCAAAAAAGAAGGCTGCCTCCCATGATTTCGGTAAATCATTTTGAGACAGCCACTTTTCTGGAGCTGCTAGCCAGATTCGAACTGGCGACCTCATCCTTACCAAGGATGCGCTCTACCTGCTGAGCTATAGCAGCATTTTAAACAGCTTCCTCATTATACCCATCCAATCTCCAATTGTCAAGCCTGAATTTTGGTTTTTTTGAGCTTTTCTTCCCGGAAATAAAGATGGTGTCCAAGTGAAAACGCCCACGAAACAGTGGGCGTTTTCACTTGTGGCAGGGGCACAAGGACTTGAACCCTGAGCCTACGGTTTTGGAGACCGCCGCTCTACCAATTGAGCTATACCCCTATCTATCAAAAGCAAATGCTGAGTTGGTGGTGGGCCTTCAGGGATTCGAACCCGGGACGATCCGGTTATGAGCCGGAGGCTCTAACCAACTGAGCTAAAGGCCCATAGCATAACCGGCAACAAACCGCCGTTACGGGTGATATACTACCACACCTTCCTTCAAATGTCAACGTTTTTTTTCGGAACTGTCCATGTCACAGTTCCGGCATCACACACCACGGTCATGCCTGCGCTCCCTTCCTGCGGGCAGAGGCAAACGTCCTGTTGCAACCAGATTGAAAATCTGATACAATGACCTTATGGAGCGGTCTGCATAGCCGCCCAGACCACAAGACTAAGCTGGTGAAGGCATGAAAAAAAAAGAGGAATGGATCCTGGTATTCGACTCAGGATTGGGGGGAATCAGCGTCCTGCGGGAGCTGGTACATGTGCTCCCAGAAGAGCGCTTTTTATACTTCGGAGACTCCAAAAACGCTCCTTACGGCGACCGATCCACAGAGGAGGTGCGAGAATTCACTGCTAACTGCATTGCAGCGTTCATCCCCCGGGGGATCAAGGCCGTTGTCGTCGCCTGCAATACCGCCACTGCTGCCGCCATTGAATGTCTTCGGGCCCGTTACCCCGGCAAAATCATCATCGGAATGGAGCCAGCCCTGAAGCTGGCGGCTGAGCGCCATCCAGGTGGGCGAATCCTAGTCATGGCCACCCATGTGACCCTGCGGGAGCAAAAATTTTGCGCTCTGATGGATCGGTTTTCCTCTACCTGCCGGGTGGTTCCCCTGCCCTGCCCGGGGCTGGTGGAATACATTGAGGCAGGCTGTTTGGACACGCCGGAGGTCCGGGACTACCTGCAAAATCTCCTATCCCCCACCTTGGCAACTGGCGTGGACGCCATTGTCTTGGGTTGTACCCATTTCCCCTTCCTGAAACCTCTGATTCAAGAACTGGCCGGACCCCATGTAGAAATCTTGGACGGCGCCTCAGGTACCGCTTGGCAAACCCGCCGCCGTCTGGAAGCAGAAAACCTGCTGCGCTCAGGCACACAGGGCACCGTAGAACTTCATAATAGTCTGAACACACCCGAGATCCTGGAAACTTCCGCATATCTTTTGGAGGCATCCCGGTAAAACCACCGTTTATTCACAATTTTGTCGCTTTTTATTTCCTTCTTATTCATATTCCGTTCAAATTCGGCAGATAAGATAGAGGCGTAAAGGAAATGCGGAAGCCGTGAGCCGCAGTACTTTACAATTCACCTCCTCTTTATTTCTTCCTCTGCTTCCTTTTTCTCTCTCTGATTTCGTTTATGCACATGGAAAGCGCCCTGGTTCGTGCAGGGCGCTTTCCTCTTCCCCCAGGGAAAATCAAAAAATTTTAAAAATAATAGTTGACAACAGCCCCCCCATGTGGTATGATATGCAGGCACTTAAGGGTGCGCGTTCCTATCGCGGAGTGGAGCAGTCCGGTAGCTCGTTGGGCTCATAACCCAAAGGTCGTAGGTTCAAATCCTGCCTCCGCAACCAAATAAGAACCGTGATTGTGGTACGAGGAGTATGCAATTGCGGTTCTTTTATTATGTCCCGAGCATACCCAAGTATGTGAATTGATATTTTTATAGCAGCAAATAGACCGAACAAAGTATCCATTTCTTTTATATTCATACAAATCAAGATGCTATATGGGAAACACTGCAAATCTTATAGAAAGGCAGAGGATAGACGCCATGTATCAGAAGCTGCAAGGGATTATCATCCGCAGACGGCGGCAGGAGCTGAACTGGTCTCAGACCACCCTGTGCGCTGGAATCTGCGCCGTGTCCCATCTTTCCAAAATTGAGCAAGGGAAGGCCGAAGGCAGTCCCGAGGTGCTGCGCCTTCTGCTGCAACGCCTGGGAGTCGAATGGCGAGATGATCCTGACTTCTGCCTGGAGGCATCTGCTTGGTTCGAAGAATGGTATGACCGCCTGTTTTCCGGTGAGAATATCGAGAAGCTTGAGTCAGCCTTGGCCCAGCGTCAGGAGGAATTTCAGAACAGTCCCTTTTTCCTGGACTGGCTCATGCTCACCTGGCTAACCACCGGCAATCCTCCAGAAAACGTAAAAGACTATGTTTCCGTCATGGACGACCGGCAATACAATCTGTACCTTTGCATGACAGAGCAGTTTCAGGAGCTGCTCCACGTATCAAACCGGAGCTACTTCCTGTTGGCGGCAGGAACGCGTCCTTTGTGGCGGGGGGATTATGAAAAGGCAGCGATTTGCTTCCAAAGAGGGATGGATCAGGCCTATCGGGAGGGCAGTCTGCGAATTTTGATGAAGTGCTGCGGTAACCTGGGCACCTGTTACAGCTGCCTGAATCAGCTGGAGAAAACCCGGGAATGTTATGCCGCTGCCAGCCGGATGGCCCGAAGCCTGGGGCGTCTGAAGGACATGGCCATTATGGCCTATAACCTGGCTACCACAGAGCTGCAGTTAGGGCTGCCGGAGGATGCCCTGCGCCACCTGCTGGAGCAACCGTGGAATGAGGCAGTGTATTTTCAGAAGCTGGCTATTTGCTATGAGCAGTTGGGGCAAAAGGACAAGTCTCGCAGTGCACTGAATCAGGCTCTGACTGCACCTATGACCGTTCTTTTGGATGGAACACCTGGGGAAACCGAGGAGATTCGCGGCATTTTTAAGCAAATATGTGAGCTAATACGCATCCGCCTGGACGATGCCAACTATCTGAAGAATCCAGAGTATGGTAACATTCTGATCGCCTGCATCCGCAGCATGAAAAAACAACTCCCCATGGGTTTTGTCCAGTTCCACGCAGGCTGGTTGGAGGAATGGTATGTGGCCAATCGTCAGTACCATAAGGCTCACGAGGTTTTGCGGACTTTTTTCATAAATCGCACAAAATAGCGTCTCTTAGGCGGCAGGCTTTGGCTTTTTTTCCCAAACCTGCTGCCTTTCTTTTTGGTAAAAACTGTGCTATACTAAATCTGCACAGCAATAGCTGTAATAGTAAATCTACCATTTTATATGTAAAATACCCCGTCTCTTCATGGCGCAATCTTCTCACCGCGGTTCCATCTTCTCAAGCAACTGCCTACCCTCCCAAGAATCTTCAATTGGTACCGTCCATGCCAATTTTTAGAGGAGCTGCCGGCCACTTTCCGGCAAAGCTATTTGGAAAAGGAGAGAAACATGATGAAACACAGACACATCCCCATGCGCCTTGCCTCCATGCTGTTGGTCCTGGCTTTGTTTGCGGGCCTGATCGCCCCCGCCAATGCCACAGGCGCGAACAGCAGCGGCGCAGAGCTTCGCGTCACGCGGGTGGACAACCAAGAGGTTTCCGCCAATGTGTTACCAAAGCAGTTAGAGGAGGTCACGGAAATACAACCCGCAAGCACAGATAGGACCCGTGTCTCTATCGTCCTGGAGAAAGAGTCCACCTTGGACGCAGGTTTCTCCACAGAGAACATTGCCAACAACCATGCGGCCATGGCCTACCGCGCCGGCTTGGAGCAGAACCAGGCCAATATGCAGGCCAAAATCGAAAAAACCACTGGTGAAAAGCTGGATGTGGTTTGGAATTTGACCCTGGCTGCCAACGCGATTTCCGCCAATGTGGAGTACGGTCAAATCGCGGAAATTGAAAAGGTGCCAGGCGTCAAGCGTGTGTACGTGGAAGACCGGTATGACCCCGCTGTAGTAAATACCGAGCTGGAAGCGGATCCCAACATGTCCACTTCCTCCTCTATGATCGGTACCAGTGCGGCGTATGCCTCCGGCTACACCGGTGCAGGATCTCGGATTGCCGTCATTGACACCGGTATCGACACAGATCACCAGTCCTTCGACGCCGGCGCCTTTGACTACTCCCTGGAGGAGCAGGCATCCAATGCTGGTAAGACGGTAGCAGACTACCATCTGCTGAACCCGGCAGAAATCAACCGGGTAATGGACCAGCTTCACGTGACCGGCGTCACGTCTGACCAACTGTATGTCAACTCCAAAATTCCTTTTGGCTACAACTACGTGGACGATGATTTGGACATCACCCATGACAACGATACCCAAGGCGAGCACGGCTCCCATGTGGAAGGCATCGCGGCAGCTAACGCCTATATCCCCGACGGAAACGGCGGATACGACCATGCGATCCCCTCTGTATTCGTGCAAGGCGTTGCACCGGACGCCCAGATCATTGCCATGAAGGTGTTCGGCAAAAACGGCGGCGCATACGAATCCGACTACATGGTCGCCATGGAGGATGCCATTGTGCTGGGCTGCGACGCAGTGAACCTGTCCTTGGGCGCTCCCAACCCTGGCAATACCCGGCACGAAGAGAGCATCTATCAGGCCATTTTGGACAAGCTGGCCAGCTCTGACATTGTGGTTACCATTTCCGCAGGCAACTCCGGCGCCTGGCCCACCTACGCCCGCAACAGTGGCTATTTGTATGCCGACGATGTGAGCATGCAGACCGCCGGTACCCCCGGTACTTACACCAATCCTCTGACGATAGCCTCTGCAGACAACGCCGGCGCCACTGGTGCATATTTTACCGTAGGCGATACGAGCTCGGATTACGTATTTTATAGTGAAGGGCAAGGCACCACAAACCAGCCCCTCAACTCCATTCCTGGCAAACATGAATACATCCTGATCGATGGCGTCGGCACAGAAGAGGAATTTTCCCAATTGGCCGATGTGCTGGAGGGTAGAATCGCCGTGTGCTCTCGCGGCACCACCTCTTTCTTCCAGAAGGCTGAGGCGGCCGTCAAATACGGCGCCACTGCCACCATAATTTATAACAATACCGAAGGCTCCATTGGCATAGACCTGACTGGTTATACCCAAACCGCCCCAGTGGTTTCCATCACCCAGGACCAGGGCAAAATGATGAGAGACCGGGCTACAGCCATCACAGACGATACCGGCAAAGACCGGTGTTACCTGGGTAGCCTGACTGTGGCCGAGGGCATCGGCGCCGCAATCTTCGACGGTCCCTACACCATGAGCACCTTCTCCAGCTGGGGCATTCCGGGCTCCCTGGAGATGAAGCCGGAGATTACCGCCCCTGGCGGCAAAATCTACTCTGTCAACGGCGCCGTGCCCGGCGGCAAGGCATACGAGACCATGTCCGGTACCTCCATGGCCTCTCCTCAGGTGGCAGGTATGGCCGCCCTGGTGGCCCAGTACATCCGGGAAACGGGCTTGGCGGAAAAGACCGGTCTCACCCCCCGGGTTTTGGCCCAGAGCCTGCTGATGTCCACGGCCGTTCCCATGGCCCGGAATGATTGCGTTGGAAAATACTGGTCCATTCTACAGCAGGGCGCCGGCCTTGCCAATATTGGGAAAGCAGTTTCTGCCGATTCCTACATCCTCATGGATGAAAATGCCACCAGCTCCTACGCCGATGGTAAGGTAAAGGTAGAGTTGGGCGACGATCCCCAGCAAGCGGGGTCCTGGAGCTTTTCTTTCACCATTCATAACCTGACGGACGCAGAAAAGACCTATGACCTGTCCGCAGATCTCTTCACACAGGCCTTGCGGCAGGAAGAAGTCAACCTGCAGGGAGATAAAAAGTGGCATATGTCTGATAGTACGGACGTATTCCCTGCTACTGTGAGCTTCAGCACCGACGGCGCCACGGGCAACTCCGTAACCGTTCCCGCCAATGGGTCTGCCAGCGTAACAGTCCATATCACCATGACCGCCATGAACAAGTGGATCATGCGGAATAACTACCCCACCGGAGCTTATCTGGAAGGATTCGTCTATGCAAAAAGTGGGGAAACCTCCGAAGGCGCGCAAGGCACCCAGCATTCCATCCCCCTCTTGGGCTACTATGGCAACTGGACCACCCCCTCCATGTTCGATGTGGGCAGCTATGCAGAATATCAAGCGGACGATGAGATCCGCACCCCCTATCTGGGCAGCGCCTATACCAACTGCTTCGGCGTGACCTACAGCGGGCAGACCGGTGTCTATGCATTCGGCGGCAACCCCATCGTCCCCGATGATCACTACATACCGGAACGTAACGCCTTCAACAACCAGCGGGGCGATACCCTCACCTCGATCTACTTCTCCAGCATCCGCAATGCAGTCGCCGCACGCTTCCAGCTCCAGAACAACACCGAGAATTCGGTGCTGATAAACAATGAATTCCAGCAGCGCATCGATTGCGCATTCTACTACGAGCTCGCCGGCGCATGGTATAATACGGCTTACAATATCGCCCTCGGCAATCTAACGCCCACGGCTGACGAGGGAGACAATCTCACCGCGATCTGGACGCTGGCCCCCGAATACTACCAGGACAGCGAAGGCTTCGTCAATTGGGATGCATTGGGTGAGGGTGCTTCTCTGTCTGTCCCCATGGTCATCGACAACACTGCCCCGGAATTGGTTGGCAGCAACCCTGTGATCATCGACCATGCCAGCAAGACCTTGACCGTAACCGCCAAGGACAACCAATATGTGGCCGGCGTGGTTCTGTTTAACAGCAGCGGCACCAATGACCTGGTGCGGGTTGGCGCAGTTCAGAACATTGCGCCGAACACCGAAGCGGAATACACCCTGGATCTCAAGAACGTCAACGGCACCCGCTTCCTGCTGCAGGTCTATGACTATGCCATGAACAAGACCACCTATGTCATCGACCAGACCATCGGCGACCCCACTGCCCTGCCCGATATGATTGCTTATAACCTGCACCAGCGCTTCTGGGTCGCTTTGAACACCACGTCCACGCGGGAAGACTTGGGGACAGCCTACGCAGAAACTCCGCATCTCATCACCGCTGCCACCATGGTGGATCACTTTGTGTTTGCCTCTACCGCTGCCAACGAGCTGTACGTCATGCCGGACAGCAATCTCACCGACGCCACGCTGATCGCCTGGCTAAGCGAGCCCCTGAATGACATGACCTACAACGAAGCCGATGGCAATATTTACGGCGTCATCAGCGAAAGCGTGCTGGTGACGGTGGATAAGCTCACCGGTAAGGTTACCACAGTCGGCAAGATCGGCAATGAGGATTTCACAACCCTCACCTTAGCCTGCGACGGCAACGGCACCTTCTACTGCAACGAATACGATACGCCAAATGTCTACAAGTTCACCTTGGATACCATGGACGCTCCCGAAAAGGTAGCAACCGTGTGGGATGACACATTTACCAGCTTTAATGCCTCGTCCATGGAAGTAGACCCCAACACCGGGCATCTGATCTGGGCCAGCTATGAATACATTTGGACCTATGGTGGCGCCTACCGGCTCCTCTTCGCTTATATCTTCGAAATTTACCCTGAGAATGATTACTACGTGGAAAAGCACAACGACGTCAACTATGAGCTGACCGGCCTGCTGATCCCGGACAAGAATCAAGGTCCCAACGGTGCATGGGCAGATCCTGCGGAGAAGGCAGACAGCATCATGCTCTCCAAAACTTCCATCGACATGTGGAAGGGCAGCAGTACCAGTCTGGCTGCCGTGGTGCAGCCCTGGACGGCCCTGAACCAGGGTGTCACCTGGACCTCCAGCGACGAAAGCATCGCGACCGTGGACGCGGCCGGTAACGTTACGGCAGTCAGCGCCGGTACCTGCCTGATTACGGCCACCTCCAACAAGAACCCGGATGTCAGCGCCAGCTGCACCGTCACAGTCAACCATGTGCCGGTCACCCTCATGGGTGTGATGCAGGATGCTGCGGGCAATCCCATGCTCTTCTCCTGGGATTTGGAGCATGCCGAAACCTGGACGCCGGGCCTTCCCCTGGACACTAACGTGGTGGCCGCTTCCTATGACCCCGCCAACGAAAAGCTGTATGTGCACGATAGCAATCAGATCATACACCAGATTGATCCAGCCACCGGTAAGACGGAGCAAACAGGCAGTGCCCCCGCCCTGTGGGATATGGCATACAGCTCCACGCACTCCACGGAAGAGCGTCCCCTCTTCTCCTGCATCTATGACGGCTACTTCTACCCCTGCAAAGATCCCATGGCCATCGGCGGCCCAAAGATCAATGCAAAGACGAACCTGAACGCTTGGAATGCAGAGTCTTTTGTTGCGGTTGCCTGCCTGGGAACGGCGAACTATCTTGGCTATGAATGCGACCGTTACCTCTGCATGGACGACAAGGACGGCCTTTGGAACATTTTCATTTACTATGGCAAGGATGAGTCCGGCACGGTGGGCTATTACTCCGCCGGCGCCCGGCGCTGCAACGGAAACCTGAAGGAAACCTTCCCCGGCTACGGCGGAAACAAGTTCAGCTCCATGGTTGCCGCAGAGGACGGCGCTGTGTATCTGTCCGCATTTGACGGCACCACCAGCAAGCTGTACCGTCTGGAGCTCCATGACGTCTACGATGCCAACGGCGATCTGTCCCTGCCGAACTGCACTTACGAAGCGTTCTACCTGGGTGACTTTGGCCGGAATGTCTGGCCCGTTTCCCTGTGTGAAGTGTCCCTGAATGACGGAAGATGCACCCACTATAACACAGAGATTCGGGATGCCGTGCCGGCTACCTGCACACAGGAAGGCTACAGCGGCGACACCTACTGCCGTGACTGCGGCAAGCTCATTGTCCGCGGCACAGCGATCCCTGTACTGGGCCATGACCTGGGCGAGTGGTCCGTAACAAAGGAACCCACCTGCCTGGAGGCCGGCATCGAAACCCGCACATGCTCCCGCTGCGACTATGGGGAGACCCGCGAAATTTCTGCATTGGCACACGACTACACCCATGTGGTCGTAGATGCCACCTGCACCTCCGACGGCTATACGGAGCACATCTGTGAACATTGCGGTCACAACCATCGGGACGATTTCACCCCAGCTCTGGGCCATAATTATGAGGATCGAGTCGTAGCCGCCACCTGCGAAACTGCCGGCTACACGGAGCACACCTGCAAACGCTGCGACCACAGCTACATGGACAGCCTGGTGCAGCCCCTGGGCCACGATTATCAGGCAGTCGTAACCGCTCCCACCCATGACAAAATGGGCTACACCACCTATACCTGCGCCCGAGAGGGTTGCGGCCACAGCTATGTAAGCGACTACACCGACGCCCTGGGCCACACCTACACCCAGACCGTCACCAAGGAAGCAACCTGCACAGAAGAAGGGGTCATGACCTTCACCTGTGACTGTGGCAAGCGCTACACCCAGCCCATCCCCAAGACGGAGCATCCGTATGATTCCGTCGTCAAGGAGCCTGACTGCACCCACATGGGCTATACCACCCACACCTGCACCGTCTGCGGTAGCAGCTATCAGGACGCCTTTGTAGACGCCACCGGCCATGACTGCGAAGCCACTGTGGTGGAACCCACCTGCACCGGCTACGGCTACACCGAGCACGCCTGCAAGCATTGTGATTACCACTACACCAGCGACATCCGCCAGCCTCTGGGCCACAAGGGCGAACTTCAGTTGGTCAAGGAAGCAAGTTGCACAGAGGACGGCTACACCGGCGACACCGTCTGCAACGTCTGCAACGAAGTCATCCAGACAGGTAAGCTCATTCCAGCCACCGGCCACAGCTTCGGCGAATGGGCCGTCACCCAGGAGGCAGACTGCTTCCATGACGGCCTCCAGGTCCGCGCCTGCACCGTCTGTGGTCAAGAGGAGACAGAGCCTGTGGAGAAGAATTCCGAACGCTGTCCCTCCAAAGCCTTCTCCGATCTGGACTGCAGCAGATGGTACCACGAGGGCGTTGACTTTGCCTTGGCAAAGGGCTTCATGAATGGCATGGACACTGGAATCTTCTCCCCCGACACCAACATCACACGGGGGCAGCTGGTGACGGTGCTGTACCGCCTGGCTGATGAACCCCAGGTTCAGACGAATGCGCCCTTCACCGATGTAAGCGAAGGCTCCTACTACGCCAAGGCGGTTGCCTGGGCCTATGGCAGCGGCATTGCCGAGGGCGTAACCAAGGAGCGGTTTGCTCCCAATGCGTCTGCAACCAGAGAGCAGATGGTGGTCTTCTTCGCTCGCTTTGCCCGCCTGAGCGGCAAGACCGTAGAGGCAACCGGAGATCTGCGTAATTACACAGACGCCGGCTCGGTCAGTCCTTATGCCACCGAAGCTATGGCCTGGGCCGTGGAGACGGGCCTGATTGAGGGCATGACCGAGCATACCCTGAATCCCCAAGGTACCTCCACCCGGGCGCAGGCCGCTACCATCTTGATGCGCTACTGCACCATGCTTGGTTAAGTTCTACAACAAGTTTTCCCACCTCTTATCAAGAAATTAGGAGGGGCCTGCTGGCCCCTCCCATTTCTTGCCGTCTATTCTTCATCAATTTGCCGGATCACGTCCAAAATGGTGTTGTCCCGGTACATCACAACTCCTACAATTTTGTCCTTGTATCGCAGCGGTTCCGGAATTCCCACCAGACGCTGGGCCTTTTGCTGCAGCGCCTCTATGCTAAACACATGCAAACCGGCAGCCTGCAGTTTCTCTCTCACATCCGGGCGGCGCGGGTTCACCGCAACGCCCTGGTCTGTCACCAGTACATCCACCGTATCGCCCGGGGTCACCACAGTCCCCACATGGTTGACTACGGTGGGAATCCGCCCCCGCGTTAAGGGCGCCACAATCACCGACAGGCTGGCCCCCTGGGCAGTATCCGGATGGCCTCCAATGGCCCCCCGGATCACGCCGTCAGAGCCGGTGAGGACGTTGACATTGAAATCCGTGTCGATTTCCAAGGCGGAAAGAATCACAAAATCCAGCTGATCCACCGCCGCTGCAGCCAGGTGGCTGGCATAGTAGGTGGCGCTGATCTGATGATGGAAGTGGTTCTCCTTCAGAGATTTGGCTGCATCCAGGTCAAAGCTCTGCACATCCAAAATCCGGTCAATGAGTCCCTCCTCATACATGGCTGCAATCTGCCCTGTAATGCCACCCAGGGCGAAGCGGCAGCGCATATGCCGGTCCAGCATCTTCTGCCGCAGGAACCGGGCTGTGGCCAAAGATGCGCCGCCGGAGCCCATCTGCATGGAGAAGCCGTCATAGAGATACCCCGCAGCTTCAATCACATTTGCCGCCGTCTTGGCAATCAGCAATTCCTTGGGGTCTTTGGTATAGCGGGTAGCGCCGCTCATGATGCCCTTGGGATCGCCAATGTCATCTGTCACCACCACATAGTCCACATCATGCTCCGGAATGGCCCAAGGGGCATTGGGGTACGGCACCAGGTGGTTGGTAATCACCACCACTTGATCTGCATATTCGGCATCTGTGCGGGCATACCCCAGAGAGCCACAGGCAATGCCGTCCTCCCCATCCCGGCTGTATCCGTTGGCGTTGCCATAGGGGTCACAGGAGGGCGCACCCAGGAAGGCCACATCGATGTGCAGGTCGCCAGAGGAGACGGCAGCGGCCCGCCCACCATGGGAACGAAATACCACAGGGAAATCCATCAGGCCCCTGGAAATCTCCTCTGCCAAGGCGCCACGCAGGCCAGAGGTCTCAATGTGTGTGATCAATCCGGAGCGGATGTGCCCAATCAGGGGGCTGTGGACGGCAGCCAGCGAGGAAGCCGCCAAGGTCAGATTCCGGAATCCCATGGCCGCCAGCTGATCCAGCACCATATTCAGGATGTGGTCGCCGTTGCGGAAGTGATGGTGGAAGCTGATGGTCATGCCGTCCTGCAATCCGGTTTTCCGAATGGCTTCTTCCAGAGACGGCATCACTTTATTCCGATTTCGACAGCGCTCCTGGAAGGTTGCGGTCTTCTTGGGGTGGGTGCCGGAGAATACCCCGTGGTGGGAGATTTCGTCAATATGGGGAATCTTTTCCAAATCAATCATGTCAGATTTCCTCCACTTCATCCACTTTGCTGCCGGCCTCATAGAGGTCCAGCAGCCGTTGAGCGCGGACCACCACAGGCTTGTCAATCATCTTACCCTTCAAACTGGCAACTCCGCTGCCTCGGGCATTGGCCTCAGCAATGGCGTCCATAATGGCGCGTGCTTTGTTTAAGTCCTTTTCGCTGGGCATAAAGACCTGGTGCAGCGGCTCAATCTGCCTGGGATTGATGACAGATTTGCCGTCAAAACCCAGCTTTTTAATGAGGGTGGCTTCCGCCAGGAAGCCCTCCTCGTTGTTGACGTCTGAATACACCGTGTCCAATGCCGCAATCCCAGCCGCCCGTGCTGCGTTCAGAATCATACACCGGGCAAAGAGCAGCTCAATTCCATCCGAGCGGGTGGTCTTCAGATCCGTCACGTAATCCTCCGCCCCCAGCGCGATGCCAATCAGCCGGTTGCTGGCCTTGGCAATGGACGCCGCATGCAGGACGCCGTTGGCAGATTCCACCGCCGCCATCATGCCCGTCGTGCCCACAGGAATCCCTGCCTGCTCCTCAATCCGGGCAATTTCCCGCTCGCAGTCGATCACATCTTGGGCACTGTCCGTCTTGGGCAGGCGAACCACCTGGACGCCGGCACGAACCACTGCCTCCAGATCCTGGACGCCCAGGCCGCTGGACAGGTCGTTGATCCGGACAACCGTCTCCTTTGAGCCAAAGTGCAGGGTGTGAAGCGCGTTATAAACCAGGAAGCGCGCCGCGTCCTTCTCTGTGTAGGCCACGGAATCCTCCAAGTCGAACATAATGCTGTCCGCCCCGTAAATCCGGGCGTCCCGGATCATACCCGGGTTATTGCCGGGAACAAACATCATGCTTCTTCTCAGCCGGTCCTTCTTATACATCCTGTGGCACCTCCCATATGTACTCCTGAGATTGGGCAGACCGGAAAATGGCAGTGGCGGTACGGGCCCGAATGGTGCAATTCAAAGCGCCCTTATCCACCGCAATCACATAGGCATGCTGTACGCCGTACTGTTCCAGAGTTTCCAAGATGACCGCACGAATTTCCTTTCCAAACTGTTGCAGCACGTTGCTGGAAAGCTCCAGGGAAATGCCGCCCTCTGTCCGGGGCTCCAGCATAATCAGAATATCGCTGGACTCTGTGGTCCCAGCTGTGCTCTTGACCTTCAGCTCCATCTCCAGGCCCCCTTACCGTGTCTGTTCCAGGCGGCGGCGGACGGCGGCGATGAACTCCCCACTGGTGACCGCCTGAGTAGCGGCGGGATCATCCACCAAATTCACCAGATCCTTGGTCATCACACCGGCGTTTAAGGTGTCCAAACAGGCCTGCTCCAGCTTACCGGCAAAGGCCTGCAGCTCCGGCAGCTGGTCCAGCTGTCCCCGCTTGCGAAGCGCTCCAGTCCATGCAAAAATGGTGGCCATGGGATTGGTGGAGGTGGCCTCCCCCTTCAGATGGCGGTAGTAATGCTTGGTGACGGTGCCATGGGCGGCCTCGTACTCTGTGGTTCCATCTGGCGAAACCAAGACAGACGTCATCATAGCCAGGCTGCCGAAAGCAGTGGAGACCATGTCGCTCATCACGTCTCCGTCATAGTTCTTACAGGCCCAGATGAAGCCGCCCTCACTCCGAATGACCCGGGCTACGGCGTCGTCAATGAGGGTGTAGAAATAGGTGAGACCCAGCTCCCGGAACCGCTCCTGGTAATTTGCCTCAAACTCCTCCTGGAACACCCGCTTGAACACCCCATCGTAGATTTTGGCGATGGTATCCTTGGTGGAAAACCACAGATCCTGCTTTGTATCAATGGCGTACTGGAAGCAGGCCTTGGCAAAGGAGCGGATGCTCTTCTCCTTATTGTGAGCCCCCTGCCAAACCGCAGGTCCGTCCACCTTCTGCACCGTGAGGGTCTTCTCCTGGCCGCTCTCTCCGCGGAACGTCATGGTGCAGGTACCAGGCTCTGTGGTATACAGATCCACACTCTTATACACGTCGCCATAGGCATGACGGGCAATGGTGATGGGCTTCTTCCAATTTTTGACCACCGGGTGAATGGAGTCCAGCAGAATGGGGGCACGGAAGACGGTGCCGTCCAAAATGGAGCGGATGGTGCCGTTGGGGCTTTTCCACATCTCGGTCAGCTGGGGGTACTCCTCCATCCGCTGCGCGTTGGGCGTAATGGTGGCGCACTTGACGGCTACGCCCAGCCGCTGGGTGGCACAGGCGGCGTCCACCGTCACCTGGTCCCGGGTTTCATTCCGATGCAGCAATCCCAGGTCATAGTACTCCGTCTTCAGGTCCACAAAGGGCAACAGCAGCTCCTCTTTGATCATCCCCCAGAGCACCCGGGTCATTTCGTCTCCGTCCATCTCCACCAGGGGCGTTACCATTCGAATCTTTTCCATTGCGATGCTCTCCTTTATTCTTCTGTTCTGGCTGCGTAATAGTTCATGAGGCAGCCGTCCAGGATGATTTCCTTTTCATTTTGAGTCAAACCCTTTAGATGGAGCAAAAGCTCCCTCACGGTGCCGTCCTGACGGATCACCTTGGCGGGAATCTCTTCCTTTCCCTGGACGACTGCCTGACGCACCTCCGGGACGAAGATGCAGTCCCCAGGCTCATAATCAAAAGCCGTATCCGGTCCCAAGGTAAAGGGCAGAATACCCCAGTTGATGCAGTTGCTGCGGTACCGTTTGGTGGCATACTCGTAGCAGATGTTGGCAAACCCACCCAGCACCTTCTGGCAGGAGGCGGCCTGCTCCCGAGCTGATCCGTCTCCTGGTTTGTTGGCAAAAATGCAGGAGCCGAACTGAGTGTGTGTTGCCAGGGCTTCCCCATCTCCAACCCGGTTCAGGACAGTCCGAAGCTCCGCCGGCAGATGGCCGGCGCGGCGCTCGGCCTCCAGCCGGGCGATTTCTTTGGCCCGGCCCACATAGGCCGGCTCCCTGCGGGACAGGGTGAACTCCGCCAAACGCAGAGGATTGCTGCGGTAGGAGGAAGTCTCGCCAGAGGGGATCAGCTCGTCTGTGGTCGTAACAGGATCGTGAATCACCGCCGCCAGCTGCACCAGCAGATTCTCTGCCAGCGGGTACATCTTAGGCCAATCTGTAATGTTGGGGCCCATCACCAGCTCCTGCTCCGGGTTGGGCTTGCCATAGCCGTTGTAAATCCGTTTGTCATAAGCAGAGGCGTCAAAATGATAAGCCGGGTGGGTCACCTGGTAGGGCACATCCGTGGCGGCGGTAATTTTACCCCCGTTCAGCGCCGTGGCGGCAATGGAGCGAGCGTCCATGAGGCACACCCCGGCAAACTGCCCTTCCCCAGGCTTAGAGCCCTCCCGATTGGGGAAATTCCGGGTGGTGTGACGCAGAGAAAGGCCGTTGTTGGCCGGCACATCCCCCGCGCCAAAGCAGGGGCCGCAGAAGCTGGGTTTGATAATGGCGCCAGCTGCCAGCAGATCGGAGGTTGCTCCAAGGCGGGTCAGCTCCATGGAAACCGGCACCGAGGTGGGGTACACATCCAGGGTGAACGCGCCGTTGCCGGTGCTGCCACCCCGGAGAATGTCCGCCGCCTCTGTGATGTTGTCAAAGAGGCCGCCGGAGCACCCGGCAATCACGCCTTGATCCGCCCACACGCCCCCATCCCGGAGCTTGTCTGTGAGCTTCACCCGGGCTTTTGGGAACCGGCGGGCTGCGTCAGCCTCCACCTGCGTCAGAAGCTCCGCTGCCCGCTCCTGGAACTCATGGATGGTGTAGGCATTGGAGGGATGGAAGGGCAGCGCAATCATAGCTTCCTGCTTGCTCAAATCTATGGTGATCATCCGGTCGTAATAGGCTACGGCGCCGGGATGCATGGGCCTATAAGCATCCTCCCGGTTGTGGGCGGCATAAAACTCCCTGGTTTTCTCATCGGTTTCCCAGATGGAGGACAGGCAGGTGGTTTCCGTGGTCATGACGTCAATGCCATTGCGGAAATCCATCGGCAGCCTGGCAACACCAGGCCCCACAAATTCCAGCACCCGGTTGTTGACAAAGCCGCTGTCAAACGTAGCCTTGACCAGAGACAACGCCACATCGTGAGGACCAATGCCATGGCGGGGCGCACCGGTCAAATAGACCAGGACCACCTCTGGCATGGGAGCGTCCCAGGTATTCTTCAGCAGCTGCTTTGCCAGCTCCGGACCGCCCTCGCCCACAGCCATGGTGCCCAAAGCGCCATAGCGGGTGTGGGAATCCGATCCCAGAATCATGCCGCCGCAGGTGGCCATTTGCTCCCGTGCGTAGGAATGGATCACCGACTGATTGGCCGGGACGTAAATGCCGCCGTACTTTTTGGCAGCAGAAAGGCCAAAGACATGATCGTCCTCATTGATGGTCCCGCCTACGGCGCAGAGGCTGTTGTGGCAATTGGTCAGGGCATAGGGCATGGGGAAAGCCTTCATCCCAGAGGCCCGGGCCTGCTGGATGATCCCGACATAGGTGATATCGTGAGAAACCAGGGCATCAAAACGAATTTTCAGTCGGTTGGGATCGCCGGAGGTGTTATGGGCCTGCAGAATTTTGTAGGCCATGGTCTGCCGCTTGGCCTCCTCCGGCGGAATTGGAACCCCCTCGCAGGGAACTCCGTTTACCAAATATGTGCCATGCTGGGTCAGTTCGATCATAAAAGCTGCCTCCTGATCATGTTTGGGCATTTGCCCACATTTGTCAGCGCAATACCGTGGGAATACAACCGGCTTCATGTTCCCAGGAACAAAAAATACCCATTACGAAACCGTAATGGGTACAAACTGTTTGCATGGCATACAGGGATCTCAGTTTCCGGTTCCGGCAGAAACTTAGGTTCTTCAAGGTATCCTGACTTATTCCCCATTGGGACTTCACAGTGACCGACTCGCTGGGCTTTGCACCCAATTCCCCTTTGCTGCAAGCAGATGCAGCACGAAGAAGCCTATGGACTGATTCAATTGTATTCCTGGCGGCATGCTATACTGCAGGGCGCAGATTGCCACCCCGCTGTTCATTATAGAGTCCCCATAGGAGAATGTCAAGGAAATTTTTGGGCAAGGTGCCACTGGATAGAATATCAAGCCTTCGCGCCTTTGTGTATGATTACATGCTTCTGCAGCCTGAAAGCCATGTAAAGGGCGAGACTTGGGGCCGTATGGATTTTCCACGCTGGCGAATCTGAAAAAAAGGTACAAATCCCATTTGATATCCAAACGTCACCTGATAGGCGGAAGAAGCCGTTTTTTTGCACAGCTTGCCCGCTGTCCCTACATTTTAATCGTATCCATAAAGTAAGCGGAGAAAACTTCCGGGGCAGGCCGCATGGCATTTTTCAGCCACCAGCGGACGGCCTCGGCAAAGCTTCCTGCCAGGTGGTTCAGGACAAAGTCCTCCGGCGCGTGAATTTGAATCTCCTCCAGGTACTGGGCAAACATTTCCTCCAGATATTCTTTGAAATAGCGCATAAACAGCTCTCCGCTTTCGCAGGACAAAATCCCCACGATGTCACCCCGGTTATCCCGCAGATGGTATAGGAGATGGGTGAGTTTGTCCTGCAATTCGCCGCTGCCTGCTGAAAAGTCATGGGTCTGCTCCCGCATCAGCTCTTCGGAAAACACATGGCTGAATAGATCGGTACACATTGCCTTCAGCAGCTCATCCTTTGTGGGGAAGTGGGCATAAAAGGTGCTGCGGCCCACATTGGCCTCCTCAATGATCTCCTGCACCGTAATATGATCAAACCGCTTTATTTCCAGGAGTTTGCGAAAGGCCTGAAAAATGGCAGTTCTTGTTTTTTGTTGCCGTCTGTCCATCGTCGTTCTCCCATACATTTTTTCCTCAATGTCCGGTATCTTACAAAGCGGCTGTTTTGCGTGTTGTCCCCTGCTTGCAGCGCTCTTATAATAGAACCAAACAAACCGTTCTGTACCATACATAGTGTACAGGATATGCTTTGAATCGTCAAGCGTTTAGGAGGAAACAGCATGAAAAAACAAGTGGACTTTTTATCCGGGCTTCCTATGACCATGCTGGGGGGTGTATTCCTGCTCCTCAGCTTTGTGCTACCGCGCGTGGGCATTGCGCTTCCCATAGACCCAGCGTGGATCACGGTAATCGTCAGCGGCATTCCCCTGTTGTACCTTGCGGTCTGGCGAATCCTTCACAATCCCGGAATCAGCAAGATCTCCTCTGCCCTGCTCATCACCATTGCCATGTTTGCAGCAATCGCCATCGGAGATTTATTTGCAGCCGGAGAGGTGGCGTGGATTATGGCCATCGGCGCCATTTTGGAAGATATGACCACAAACCGCGCCAGAAAAGGCCTCAAAAAGTGGATCCATCTGACCCCCACCCAAGGCCGGAGAATCCGGGGCGGAGAGGAAGAGCTGGTCTCGCCGGAGCAAATCCAAACCGGTGATATTCTGCGCATCCTGCCTGGCGAAACCGTCCCTGTAGACGGCGTCATCATCCGGGGAGAGACCTCCGTGGATCAGTCCATCCTCACTGGCGAGTCCCTTCCCCTGGACAAGGGACCTGGCGAGGAGGTGTTCTGCGGCACCATCAACCGCTTTGGGTCCATTGACATCCGGGCAACCAAGGTAGGCGAGGACAGCTCCCTGCAAAAGCTGATTCGCATGGTGCAGGAGGCCGAAAAGAAGCAGGCCCCCATGCAGCGCATTGCAGACCGGTGTGCAAGCTGGCTGGTACCGGCCGCCCTGTTGATTGCAATCGCCACGGGACTCATCAAGCAGGATCTGATTCCGGCGGTGACCGTTCTGGTGGTGTTCTGTCCCTGCGCCCTGGTATTGGCGACCCCCACCGCCATTATGGCAGCCATTGGACAGGCCACCAAGTACGGCGTAATCATCAAATCCGGTGAAGCGCTGGAAAACATGGGCAAAACAGATACCATTGCCTTTGACAAAACCGGAACTCTGACCTATGGCCGCCTGGAGGTCAGCGACATTATACCCCTCCAGGAGGGGTTGGACGAAAGGACCCTCCTGTCCCTTGCAGCCTCTGCTGAAGCCAAAAGCGAGCACCCCCTGGGAAAATCCATTGTGGCCTGTGCAAAAGAGCAAGCCCTTCCCATTGCAGAATCCACAGACTTTCAAATGGTGGCCGGGAAAGGAATCCGGGCCCAGGTTGCCGGGCGAAACCTGCTCTGCGGCCATGAGAAATACCTGACGGAAAACGGCGTCGTGATCGGATCCGCCATTCTAGCTAAATTGGAGCACCTGCGCACCCAAGGCAAAGCATCCGTCCTGTTGGCTGAGGGAGCACGCTGCCTCGGCATTCTGGCCATGTCCGACGTCCTGCGTCCGGAAGCCAAGGCCATGGTAGAGCAGCTCGCCGCCATGCATGTCAGCACCGTATTGCTAACCGGAGACAGTCAAGCCGCTGCCCATTACTTTGCCAGCCGTACCGGTATTTCGACGGTCCGGGCTCAACTCCTGCCAGGGGAAAAGGTATCGTGCATCACACAGCTACAAGAAGCGGGGCAGAGCGTATGCATGATTGGCGACGGCGTCAATGACGCGCCGGCTCTGAAAACCGCCAGCGTCGGCGTGGCCATGGGCAGTATGGGTAGTGATATTGCCGTGGAAGCGGCAGACATTGCCCTGATGAATGATGATATTTCCAAAATTCCCTACCTGAAGCGTCTTTCCAACGCCACGGTGAAGACCATCCGGCTCAGCATCTCCATGTCCATGCTCATCAACCTGATCGCTGTCACCCTCTCTGTACTGGGCCTCCTGAATCCCACCACCGGCGCATTGGTCCATAACGCCGGGTCCTGTTTTGTGGTGCTCATTGCGGCGCTCCTGTATGACCGAAAATTCCAGTGATGAAAACACATGATCTGTAAGACCCCGCTCCCATTTGCGCTTCGGGCATCCTCAGACAAGTGAGAGGTCTATACTCTGTATCATCCCAACGCTTTGCCCGCAGTCGCAAAAATGGCGGGTGGCCCAAGCCTCACTCGGGCCACCCGCTTTTTTTAAATTGATCATAGGTGGTAACTTCAGAATTTCTCCCAGTAGCGCATGATGATGGCGGCAATCTGCACCCGAGTGGCAGTCCCCTTCGGATTCAACCGGCTCCTGCTGTTGAAATAGTAATCCTTCAAATTCTTACAGTTATAGAAGGCATGTGCACCAATGCAGCAAACACATTGCCGTCAATTTGGGGGTTGATTCCCCACCAGGCCGGCAGTACAATAAGAGGGAATCTGAACCGCCCAGGAGATATCCCATAGGCTGACATGCTAGTCGTTTGGATACCTGCCGTGAAAGGAGGAATTTTCATGCCCCAGTCTGATTCCGCCACTCTGGACCTGTTTGAGAACTACCAGGACTACCTGGCTCTGCAGCACCTGTACCAGGCCGCTCTGAAGCAGCTGCAAATGAAATTTGAGGTTCTGAACGATGAATTTCAGATTCGCACCGGACGGAGCCCCATCCATCACATCGAGACCCGGCTGAAGTCCACAGCCAGCATCCTGGCCAAGCTGCAAAAGAGGGGCTGTGAGGTCACTCTGGATTCCGCCAAACAGAACATCAACGATCTGGCCGGTGTGCGGGTGGTGTGCGGCTACATTGACGATGTGTATGCCGTGGCAGAGATGCTGCTGCGCCAGTCGGATGTCCGCCTGGTAAAGCGGCAGGACTACATTCAGGCCCCCAATTTCAACGGCTACCGCAGTCTGCACCTGGATATTCAGATCCCCATCTATCTCTCGGATCACACGGAGCACGTCAATGTGGAGGTGCAATTGCGTACCGTAGCCATGGACTTCTGGGCCAGTTTAGAGCATGACCTGCGGTATAAGTCCCAGAAGGATATCCCCCCGCACATCTGCCAGGAGATGTGGGACGCCGCCCAGGCCATCTCCGCCATTGACCTGCAAATGCAAAGCATATACAAGGAGATCCAGAGTCTTCCCGACAAACAAGAAAAGGAGTAATGCTACCATGGATCAGCTGCAACTAACCGACTTCCTGCGCTACCGCTTCCTGGCTCAGCCCAAGTTTGCCCCGGATGGCCAGCGGGCCGCCTTCACTGTCACCAACTGCAACGAGGAGGAGAACTGCTACGAAACCCGTCTCTGGCTCTGGGAAGCAGGCCGCCTGCGCCAGCTCACAGATCTGGGCAAGGAATCCCGGTTCTTCTGGGAGGACAATACCCATCTGCTCTTCCCTGCCGTCCGGAGCAAGGCTGAGCAGAAGCGCCAGGAGGCCAAAGAGGAATTCACCAGCTTCTACCGCCTGGATGTCACTGGCGGCGAGGCAACCCACGCCTTTACCCTCCCCTTTGCCGCCGGGACCCTTTACCACGTCGCCGGCCCCCGGTATCTGGCGGAGGGCAGCATCGACGCCGCCTGGCCGGACTATTACCAGATGGACCAGGCCGGACGGGAAGCCGTGGCCAAGGCCTACCAGGAAAACCAGGACTATGAGGTGCTGGACGAAATTCCCTTCTGGTTCAATGGCCAGAATTTTGTGAACAAAAAGCGCAACGCCCTCTTTGCCTGCAACATCGAAACCGGCGAGGTCCATCGCCTGACGGAGCCCCTGTTCAGCCTGGATTCCCTGGCCATGGTGGGAGAAACCGCCTACTTCCTGGGGGAGGCTTACGAGGCAAAGCCCTCGGAGCACAGCAGTCTGTGGGTTCTGGAGGGGGATGCCCTTCGGTGCCTCAATCCCAAGCTTCCCACTTTGGGCGGCCAGCTGTTGGCAGTAGGCGGAAAGCTCCTGCTCTTAGGCTCTGAGGGCCTGCGTCACGGTCTGAATGAAAATGACTATGTTTATACCATTGACACCGAAACGGGCTGCCTGAGCCTGCTCCGGGCCGAAGAGGAAAATATGTACAGCAGCGTGGGCAGCGACTGCCGTTACGGCGGCGGAGAGCCCCGGCAGGCCCGGGGAGAGGAGCTCTTCCACCTGACCACCCGGTGGGGCAATTCCCATCTGTACCGCCTGTCCCCCGACGGAAGCAGCCACCCTGTAGTGACCAAAGACGGCAGCATCGACTCCTTCGCCGTCAGCCCTGCAACCAACACCATTTTGCTGGTGGCCATGTTTGACTGCAAGCTCCAGGAGCTCTATACATATGACCTGGCCTCCGGCAACCTCCAGCAGGTGAGCCACTTCAACGACGCCTGCCTGGCAGGGAAGTATGTGGCCCAGCCCCAGGCCCTGCGTCTGGAAAGCTGCGGCCTGGAGGTGGAAGGCTGGGTCCTGCTGCCCAAGGACTTTGACCCCAGCAAATCCTATCCCGCTGTTTTGGATATCCACGGCGGCCCCAAAACCGTCTACGGGCCGGTGTTTTACCACGAGATGCAGCTCTGGGCCAACCGGGGTTACTTTGTCTTCTTCTGCAACCCCATAGGCTCCGACGGCCGGGGCAACCGGTTTGCGGACATCCGTGGCCACTATGGAGAGACGGACTACCGCAACCTCATGGACTTCACTGACGCAGTCCTGGCCCGGTATCCTCAGATCGACCGGAAGCGGCTGGCTGTCACTGGCGGCTCCTATGGCGGATTTATGACCAACTGGATCATTGGACACACAGACCGGTTCGCCTGCGCCGCCTCCCAGCGCTCCATCTCCAACTGGCTCAGCTTCTACGGCGTGTCCGACATTGGCTACCGCTTCGCCACGGACCAGTGCGACGGCAACCCCTTCGACAGCCCGGAGCAGCTGTGGGCTCACTCTCCCCTGCGCTACGCCAAGTCCGCCGTGACCCCCACCCTCTTTATCCACTCTGACGAGGATCACCGGTGCCCCATGGCTGAGGGAATGCAGATGTACACCGCCCTGGTGGACCGGGGCGTTCCCGCCCGGCTGTGCTACTTCCGGGGAGAAAACCATGAGCTCTCCCGCTCCGGCAAGCCCAAGCACCGCGTCCGCCGTCTGACGGAAATCACCGACTGGATCGAGCGCTACACGAAGTAAAACCAATGGGCCGCCTGTTGTAAAATCACTTCTCTGCAAATTTTGTCTAGTATAAAAGGGGAAGAAACCACAGCTTTTTGTGATTTCTTCCCTTTTATCAGCTTTTGGCTCAGGCGTTTTCAAATTGTATTTTGCAGCAGACGCAAAATATGTACTCGCGCACCGCCTCTTAGAACTCTCCCGCGGCAAACATCACCGCAGCCAGAGCGCACAAAGGGGCGGTTTCGCATCGCAGGATCCGGCGGCCCAGACTGCAAATTTCCAAGCCGGCTTGCCTGGCCTGGGCCACCTCCTCCGGCTCCAGGCCTCCCTCCGGCCCTGTGACCAGGCTGACAGAGGCAAAACCCGGTTTCTGTCCCAGGGCCATAGAAAGGGTGTTCCCCGCTTCATTTTCATAAAACAGGATGGGCAGCTCCGCCTTGGCCGCCTCCGCCAGGGCGGCGGCGTAGCTGGGCAGCACCGTGACCCGGGGAATCCGTCCCCGGCCGGACTGCTCCGCCGCCGAAGCCGCAATTTTCCGCCACCTGTCCAGCTTTTTTTCCAAGGCTCGTTCCTCCGGTCTGGATACGCACCGGGCTGTGGGGAACGTGATGATTTCCGTAGCCCCCAGCTCCGTGGCCTTCTGAATCACATGCTCCAGCTTGTCCGCCTTGGGAAAGGCCATGAAAATCCGCACCGGAACCACCGCCTCTCCCTGGGAGTTCCCCCAATGGTGGGCTACCAGACTCACCTGGCCGGGGCTCACATCGCTGACCGTGCAATTGCACTCCCGCCCCTGCCCATCGCAAACCGTAACCATGTCCCCTGTTTTCAGCCGCAGTACCTTGGCGTGAGCTGCATTTTCCCCGGTGAGTACCAGGAAGCTCTCCCCCATCTCTTCCGGCGAAACAAAAAAACGCGTCATATTCCCTTCCTCCCATTCGTTTCCCCCATTGTAGCAAAACCTCCCCTGCCGCGCAAGTGTCCGGCAAAGATTCTGCATAGCAAACCCATGAACGGGTGCTTCCCAACAACCCTGAAAAATGCCCTACGCGGGCAAAAATGGGACCCGGATGCTTGGTCCGGGTCCCGGGGGAGATTTGGAAAATCAGAATGTCTTGGCGTAGCGCATAATCACAGTCGCTACCTGTGCACGGGTTGCCGTACCCTTGGGCTGCAGGGTCTTTGCTGTCACACCCACGATCAACTCGTTGGCCACGGCCCAAGCCATAGCGTCCTTGGCAAATGTGCTGACCTTGCCGGCATCTTCAAAGCCGGACAGGCCGGCCTCCTGGCTCATATCCACACCGTTCTTCTCAGCAAAGCGGTACAGGAAAGTCGCCATCTGCTCACGGGTGATGTCGCTGTCTGGCCCAAAGGCAGTGTCGGTCATGCCCTTGGCAATCCCATTCTGATAGGCCCACACCACAGCATCCGCAAAGTAGCGGCCTTCCGCCACATCGGTGAAGGGCGCAGTCCCTTCCACAGCGGGAGAGTTGGCCATCCGGTAGAGGATGGTAACCATCTGTCCGCGGGTTAGATTCATATTGGGGCTGAAGACGTTGGCGTCGGTGCCAATCATCAGGCACTTAGCAGTCACATAGTTCACTGCCTCGTAGTACCAAGCATCGGAGGATACATCCACATAACCAGCGGGCTTCACCAGAATCTGCATGGTCTGCAGGGTATTCTTCAGGCCCTTCTTAAAGGAGACTTCAAATGTGCCGCCTTTCGCCGTGTCAAAGGTGCCTTCATAGTCTCTCACAGCATTGCTGGCGGCATAAAGCTCCAGCTCCTGGAAGCGGATGGCGCCCCAGGGCGTGTCGCCGTAGCCCATGTTGACCTTCAGGCGGTAAACCTGAGCCTCGGGAGCAGCATTCTCCAGCTCCTGATCTACAATGGCATCCTGGTTATCGGTTACGTGAGCGATGGTGGTCCAGTTGGCGTCATTGCCCAGGATGGCAGCATCGGTTTTGCCCTCAGAGACCAGGAACTCTTCCTCTGTCATGCCCAGCGCCTCAGTGTTCAGAACCTGCAGCTCAAAGTCCAGGGTGTTGAACTCCTTGGGCTCGTTGTTGGCCTGGGCATGGACGGTCACCCAGCGGCCCACCTGCACAGGCTCTTTCGTGACAAAGGCAGTCCAGCCGCTGGCTGCGCCGGTGCACCACTTGGAGGAGTAGGAGCCGTCAAAGAGCATGCTACCGGTCTCGCCGGCGTTCTCGCCAGTGACACCCAGAACCTCCGCATCCTTAGCCCGGTTGGTTGCCACATCCACCAGTTCATCGGGCTGCTTGGGCTCATTGATAAACGTGCCCTTTTCGTCCCGAATCTCCACATACACCTTGCTGGGCACGGTGCACAGGCCGGCGGCATCGTAATCCTCGGCAATCCAGTCCGCCTCCACAATGGAGGAGTACAGGGTGCCGCGCACCGTAGTAGCGCTCTTATAGATGTCCTCAAAGTAGTCCATGGTGCGGATCTCGCCAGAGTTCTGCTGGAGCTCCAAAGTCTCGGGCAGGGCAGCATAGAAGATCTCAGGCCGCTGGCCATCGAACTTCAAGCTGGCAATGGCCTTGAGGCCGTCCACCAGCGCCCGCTCCGGGGTCTTCTCGGACAGGTCAAACTTGCTGCCGGAGATATCGAAGGTGTCCATTGCCGTGTAAGCGGCAGCCTCATCGGCGGCCAGCACGGCCAGGTTGCTGTTGTTGCCATAGAAATGGGTCAGCTTGTTCATACCTTCGATGGAGAATTTAGCCATCTGGGTGCCGGTCAGCACCAGGGTCTGGAGCTCGGTCAGGTTCTCTACCTTCACCGTCAAATCCTGGGTGTCATTGAGGTACAGGGTGGTAAGCCCAGCGCAGTCAGACAGGTCCAGGACCGCCAGCTTGGCAAGGCCGACAATGGCGTTCTCTTCCACCTGAGCCAGCTTGCTGTTTTCAGCCAGATTCAGCTCTTCCAGATTGCCGGGCAGCACACCGGCAGCCAGGCTGGTGAGCTGGATGTTCTTCGCGGTGAGCTTTTTCAGGTTGGTCAGGGAAACCAGAGGGGCAAGGTCAGAGACCTTCGTGCCGGAGATATCCAGCTCGGTCACACTGACCAGCAGGTACATACCAGTCAGATCCTGAATCTCCAGACCGGACAGATCCAGCGCGCCGGTCAGAGAAACCAGGTCGCCGTAGGTGTCGCCACCAGCCTTCTCGAAGAGAGCCTTGCGGAGAACCTCATCGGGGATGAGCTCAGCGGGGATTTGTTCATCCAGGTCTACCACCTGACCATTCTGGAACCGGAAGGTCACAGGGGTGGACAGGTTGCCATACATATCCTCCACCACCACAGAGGCCAGCTTCAGGCCCTCGGGCATGGCGATGTTATAAAGCTTGGAGCCGGAGTGACGGGCATAGGTGGTGGTCACGCCGTCCATGGTCAGATGCAGCTGGTACCAATCCTCCACGCTGGGGGTGGTGAGGCTGAATTTGCCGCCATCGGCATGGACCCGCACCTCGCCATCGTAGGGTTCGGAGTAGTTGTCCGCCAGCTCGCCAAAGTAGTTCACAGCGGAGCCGGCGCTGGTGGTGAGGGTCAGCAGATACCGGCTGGCGTCCTCGGTGCCAGTTTCCAGAGTGACGGTCTTCACACCCTTGTCCACGGTGACAGCAGCGGGAGCCGTGCGGTCACTGTACCAATAGTTCATCTCCACATTCACCCAGTCAAAGCCAGCCTCGGGCTCTTCCCAGGTCACGACCAGCTGGCCGTTCTGGCTCACAGTCCGGACGTTGAAGACGTTACCGGTGGTATCAAAGTCCACATAGGCAGCTTCGCTCTCGGAGCCGTCAGCGCCAACAGCGTACAGGTTGAAGCCAACCACATGCTCCCGGTCTTCCAGGTTCTGGATGTACAGGTTATCCGCATAAGCGCCGGTGACAAACTTCTGGGAGCCGTCGGCATATACAGCATACACACGGTACAGCTTCACGGTGTCGTAGTCCTCGTCCAGGGTCCAGGACAGCTCGATTTCGCCAGTGGTGTCAAACACCTTGTCTACCACAAAATTCTGGGGAGCAGCGGGAGCATGGGACTGGCCGTCAGAAAGCTTCAGCTGGCCCAGGTTGACCTGATAGCCGGTCACAGCCTGCTGGCATGCAATCTGCACACCGATGGCGGCAATGTCACGACCGGCAAAGTCAGCCAGAGAGAACTCCACGGTTCTCCAGCCATTCGTCTGCTGGCCTGCCTCAGAAACAGGGAGCACCACCAGGGTCTCGGGGTCATCCTTGAAGCGCAGGACCAGGGCCAGGTCGCTCAGGTCGTTGTCAGAGATCTTGTTGTAGGTCAAAGACAGCTTGCTGCCCTCCAGAACCTGCAGGTCGGTCTTGTACAGGTTGACGGTCTGCTTCTTGCCGGCCTCCAGGTCGCCGTAAATGGCCAGGGAGGAGCCGCCGTTGTAAGCGCCAATCTGCTTGTAGTCAAAGGAGCCGGTGGTGCCGTCCAGGAGAACCTTCTCCTGCTTTTCGCCGTAGTCCCAATCCAGGTTCAGAGCGGTCGTGCCCTCGCTCTCCACCCACCACTGCCAGGTGGGCATAAAGTCCTGGAGGTTCATGTTGGACCATTCCATATCCCGGGAGACCTGGCCGTTCAGGAAGTACTGCATGCCATGGCCGTTGTTGAAGTCCGTGTTGAACACGGAGCCATTGATTGCAGACCGCTCCGCCACATACCGGGACAGGCCCTTCCACACAACCTCACGATCCACGCCGACCTCCACGTCGGTGCGGTCGATGTTGTCGAGAGAGTGATCTACGGCGCTCTCCTTGGGGCTGGTGTACCACATACGCTCCCGCTCTTCGGAGATCCACTGATACCCATCGGTATAGCGGAGGTTGTCCACCTTGCCGTAAGCTTCATGGACAAAGTCGCCGCCCCAGAGGGCCAGGCTCATCTGAGGGTTGCCGTCGTCATCCAGGATCCAGTCCAGATATTTGACAGTTGCCTCCGACTGGCACTGGCCAATGTCGGGATAGGCAGAGCTGCTGTACATGGCGCTGCCCTCGAACCGGCCGTAGCCGCACTCCACGCCCAGGAACAGGGATTCAAAGGGATCCAGACCCAGAGACTCCGCCAGCTCCACGGACTCGTCGATCATTTTCCAGTTCCACCAGTAGTTCAGCCACATGGAATCGGCCACACGGCCCTGGGTATCGTCCATGAGCCAATCCCGGTTCCGGTAATCCAGCATGTTCCGATAGCGAACCACGCCGTCCACCGTGCCGTCCGCCTGGGTGGCGATGGAATCATACCACTGAATGTAAATGCCCTCGCTGCGCAGGTACTGGATCATCTCCTTGAACAGGGGGATGAGAGAAGGATCGAAGGCGCCCTCCTGGTTGATGAAGTAGCCGTCAAAGCCGTAATATCTGGCAATCTCCACCATCTTCTTGGCATAGGGGAACTCGCCGTTTTCATCCTTGTACAGCCACTCTTCGGTGTACTGGGGGTCTCTGGGGATGAAGTACTCGGCAATGGCCTTGACACCGTTTTTGTGAGCGGTGTTGATGAAGGCGGCGATGGGGATGCCGATGACGCCATACTCATACCGCTCCTGCTCCTTGGCTGTCACAGCGTCGAAGCCCGTGGTGGGCCGGCCGCCGGCGCCGATGTAATCGGTGTACTGCCAGAACTTGAACAGGTTGTACGAGAAATCATCGTAGTACTGGCCGCCGTTCCAGGGGGCCTCTGCCGTGTCAGTGGAACGGTAGTTGCCCATGGCCACGTTATAAACCTGGGCCTCAGACTTCAGGTTCGGGTTGGCCTGGGTGGCGGTGAAGGGCTCGTTGCGCTCCTGCAGAGGAACCCGCGCCCGGAGCTCCTCTCCATAGTTGTCGGTCTCCGGAGACCAATTCAGCACATCTACCAGGCGGTAGCCGTGCTTCCAGGGCTCGTAAGAGTTGCTGGTCTCACCCTGGGCTGCTTCTGCCTCGGGCTCTGCAGTGGCTGCGGAGACGCCCAGTGTCGGACACAGAGACACCAGCATCACAGCCGCCAGCACAAAGGCCAGCAGACGTTTGACGTTATCTTTCATTTTGCTCTTCTCCTTACATAAAAATTTGTATTAACACGCTGCAGAAGGCTACGGCCACCCTCTCAGCGGGCCAAACCCATTGTAAAACAGTTTTAAAACAATTTTATTTTACATCCCAGCGGAAAAAGATGCAACTACTCAAGCGAAAAAGCCAAAATAATTGTGCAAAATGCACAAATCCCAGCTCATGCCTTGTTGAGAATTGCAAGTTCCTCTCCCGAGCCTGAGAAAATTTCTCTTGACTTTCCCCATCCTATAGGGCATGATGGAGCAAAAGGAAGGAGGGCGGAGCATGAAAGAGCTTCGGATTGAAAAAAACGACGCAGGGATGCGGCTGGACCGGTATCTGGCCAAGGCAGTGCCCCTCCTTCCAGCCTCCTTAGCCCAGAAATACATCCGCATCAAGCGCATCAAGCGAAACGGAGCCCGGGTTCAGCGGGATGACCGGCTGGCAGAGGGGGATTGCCTGCAGCTATACATCAACGACGAATTTTTTGACCGCCCCCGGGCGGACAACGCCTATCTCACCGTGACATCTCCCAGGCTGCACATTGTTTACGAGGATGAAAACATCCTCCTGGTGGACAAGCAGCCCGGCCTGGCCGTCCATCCCCATGACGGCGCAGAATATGGCAAGACCCTCATTGACCATATCCAGGCTTACCTTTATGCCAAGGGAGCATGGCGGCCCCGGGAGTCCACCTTTGTCCCGGCCCTGTGCAACCGGATCGACCGGAATACCGGCGGCATTGTCATCGCCGCCAAAAATGCCGAAGCCTTGCGGATTCTCAACCAAAAGGTAAAGGACCGGGAGCTGGACAAGCGATACCTGGCAGTCATTCACGGGACCATGATCCCGCCCCAGGGGACCCTGCGTGGGCAGATTTTCAAGGATGCCGTCCAAAACCGGGTCTACGTCACAGCAAAGCCTCAGCCAGGCTCCAAAACCGCCCTGACCAACTACCGGACGCTTCAGTCCCGAAACGGCCTGTCCCTGGTGGAGTGCGAGCTGGTAACCGGACGGACCCATCAGATCCGCGCCCAGTTTGCTCACGCAGGCCATCCCCTCTTGGGCGACGGGAAGTATGGCAAGCTGGAAAAGGGACAGGACCGGCGCTATCAGGCCCTGTACGCCTACCGCCTGACCTTCCGGTTCACCACCGATGCCGGGCTTCTTTCTTACCTGAACGGCCAGTCTTTTCAGGTGGAAGAGGTCTCCTTTGCCCGGGAATATTTTGCCTAAAATGGTCCTCCCTTTGTTTCGGAAAATTGTGACAAAAAATGTTGCGTTTTTTATTGACAAAAGGGGGGATTTCATATATACATATATCTGTTTGTACCCAAATGCGCGGGGTGCGGCACATCACAACAAAGGAATGGGGGAGGATAAATGTCCAAAGAACTCATCCGTCTGAAAAACCTGGTGATGGAATTTGACGGTGAACGAATTTTAGACAACATCAATCTCTATATCAACGACCATGAATTTCTGACCCTTCTGGGCCCATCCGGTTGTGGGAAGACCACAACTCTCCGCATCATTGGCGGGTTTCTGACGCCTACCTCCGGCGATGTTCTCTTCGACGGTACGCGCATGAACGACGTCCCCGCCTATAAAAGGCAGATCAACACGGTGTTCCAGCGGTATGCCTTGTTCCCCCATCTGGATGTGTATGACAACATCGCCTTTGGCCTGCGGATTGCCAAGCTCCCCAAAGGCGAGATCGACCGGCGTGTCACGGAGATGCTGGAGGTTGTCAGTCTGAAGGGCTATGAAACCCGAAAAATCACCTCCCTGTCCGGCGGGCAGCAGCAGCGGGTGGCCATCGCCCGGGCCCTGGTCAACAGGCCCAAGGTGCTGCTTCTGGACGAGCCTCTGGGCGCGCTGGATCTGCGTCTGCGTAAGGACATGCAGAACGAGCTCAAACGCATTCAGCAGGCTATGGGGATTACTTTTATATACGTGACCCACGACCAGGAAGAGGCCCTTGCCATGTCGGATACCATCGTGGTCATGGACAAAGGCCGCATCCAGCAGATCGGCCGTCCGGAGGACATTTACAACGAGCCGAAAAACGCCTTCGTGGCAGACTTCATTGGGGAGAGCAACATCCTGGACGGCGTAATGCTGGACGACTGCCTGGTGAAGTTCTTCGGCCGCAGCTTCACCTGTGTGGACAAGGGCTTTGAGAAAAACGAGGCTGTGGACGTGGTCATCCGCCCGGAGGACATTGACATCGTAGCCCCTGACGGCGGCCACCTCACCGGCACCGTTACCTCCGTCACCTTCAAGGGCCTGAATTACGACATCATCGTGGACTTTAAGGGCTTCAAGTGGCTCATTCAGACCACGGATTACCATCCTGTGGGGGCCGTCATCGGCATCCGTCTCAACCCGGAGGACATCCATGTCATGCCCAAGAGCGAGTACTCCGGCCAATTCGGCGACTACAGCTCCTATTCCGCAGAATACGACGAACTGACGGAGGATGCCGAAGATGCAGAAGAATAACTCGAAATCCGCCCCTCGCCGGTGGTCCTGGGGGACCTTCTTCCTCACCATCCCCTATGTCATCTGGATGGCCGTCTTTATCCTGATTCCCCTGGGCGTTGTGATGTTCTACGCTCTGACTGATCCTGCCACCGGTCTGTTTTCTCTGGACAATCTGTCCAAGATCTTCACCGGCGCCTTTCCCAGGATCTTCCTGCGCTCTGTGTGGTACTCCCTGGTTGCGTCTCTCATCTGTCTGGTCATCGGCTATCCTGTCGCCTATTTCATCGCCCGGCAGCGGCCTGGGGTGCAGCGGTTTCTGTACCTGCTGGTCATGCTGCCCATGTGTATGAGCTTCCTCCTGCGGACCCTGGCCTGGGTGGGCCTGCTGCGGGATACCGGCATCATCAACCAGTTCCTGGGGCTGTTCGGCATCGGCCCCCTGCCCCTCATCCGCACCACAGGCGCAGTGATTCTGGGCATGGTGTACAACTACCTGCCCTATATGATCCTGCCCCTTTACACCGTCATCATGAAGATCGACCCCCTGCTCATTGAGGCGGCAGAGGATCTGGGGTGCAGCAGCCGGCATGTATTTGCCCGGGTCATCCTCCCCCTGTCCATGCCTGGCATCATCTCCGGAATCACCATGGTGTTCGTCCCTGCGGTGTCCACCTTCTACATCTCCCAGAAGCTGGGCTCCACCGGCACCACCATGATCGGCGACGTGATTGAAAGCCAGTTCAAAAGCGCCAACAATCCCAACCTGGGCGCCGCCCTGTCCCTGGTACTGATGCTTCTCATTTTCCTGTGCGTGTGGCTCATGAACCGCTTCGCCGGCAGCGACAACGAAGGGAGGGTCATGGTGTGAAAAAGCTAAACAAAATCTACACCGTCTTGATTTTCCTCTTCCTGTACCTGCCCATGTTCGTCCTCATGGTGGCCTCCTTCAACACCGGCAAGGACATTACGGATTTTGAAGGCTTCACCCTGGTGCGGTATGCTGAGCTGTTTCGGGACAATAAGCTCTTGCCCCTTCTGGGTAACTCCCTGGAAATGGCCCTGCTCTCCAGCCTCCTGGCCACGGTGATGGGCACTGCCGCCGCCCTGGGCATCCACCGGATGGGGCCCCGGCTCCGGTCCCTCATCCTGACCGTAACCAACATCCCCATGACCAACCCGGACATTGTCACCGGCGTGTCCCTGTCCCTCCTCTTCGTATTCATCGGGGCCATGATGCGGAACAACACCATTCTGGGCTTCTGGACCCTGCTGATTGCCCACGTGACCTTCAACCTCCCCTATGTCATCCTCAACGTCATGCCCAAGCTGACCCAGATGGACCCGGCCTTGCAGGAGGCGGCCCTGGATCTGGGGTGTACCCCCTTCCAGGCTTTCCGGAAGGTCACCATTCACGAGATCATGCCCGGCATCGTCTCCGGCGCCATCATGGCCTTCACCATGAGTCTGGACGACTTTGTCATCAGCTACTTCGTCTACGGTCCGTCCTACGTGACCCTGCCGGTGGAAATTTACAACTACACCAAAAAACCCCTGCAGCCTAAAATCTATGCCCTTTTCACCCTGCTGTTCGCCATGATTCTCCTTTTGATGATTCTCATGAACGTACTTCAGGCCCGGGCAGAACGCCGGAAAACCCTGCAGCACGCAGGCCGCGCAGCATAGTCAAATCCATTTAGGAGGTATTTGTAATGAAAAAAAGATGTTCCCTGGTTCTAGCCGCCGCTCTCACCCTGGGCTGCCTAGCCGGATGCAGCCGCTTCGCCACCACCCCCTCTCCCAGCGCAGAGAGCGCCCCCTCCGCCACATCGGGCGGTCAGGACGTGACCATCAACGTGTACAACTGGGGCCAATACATTGCCGAGGGCGACGATGATTCCATTGACGTGATCGACGAGTTTGAAAAGGCATATCCCAACATTCACGTCAACTACACCACCTATGACTCCAACGAGACCATGTACTCCAAGCTGAAGACCGGCGGCATCTCCGTTGACGTCATCATCCCTTCGGACTACATGATCGCCCGGATGATCGATGAAGACATGCTCCTGCCCCTGAACTTTGACAACATTCCCAACTACCAGTATGTGGACGAAGCATACCGGAACACCAGCTACGACCCGGAAAACCAGTACTCCATCCCCTACACCTGGGGCACCGTGGGCATCATTTACAACACCAAGTATGTAGACGAGGCCGACCTCACCGGCTGGGAATTGCTGTGGAATGAGAAGTACAGCGGCAAAATCCTCATGTTTGGCAACTCCCGGGACGCCTTCGGCATCGCCGAATACCTCCTGGGCTACGACGTCAACACCACCGACGACGGAGAGCTCCAGGCTGCCGCCCAAAAGCTCAAGGAGCAAAAGCCCCTGGTGCAGCAGTACGTCATGGATGAAATTTTCGACCTGATGGAGAACGAAGAGGCCTGGATCGCCCCCTACTACGCAGGAGACTTCCTGACCATGGCGGAAGAAAACGAAAACCTGGCGTTCTATCACCCCAGCCAGGGCTTCAACCTGTTCATTGACGCCATGTGCATCCCCTCCTGCTGTCAAAATAAAGAAGCCGCTGAGACCTTCATCAACTTCCTGTGCAAGCCGGAAATCGCCGGTGGCAACATGGACTACCTGGGCTATGGCACCCCAGAGACTGCCGCCAAGGAGTTCATGGACCCGGATGTGGTAGCCAGCGAAGTGGCCTACCCCAGCGAAGAGACCCTTTCCAAGGGCACCAGCTTCCTCTTCCTGCCCGCTTCCGTAAACCAGCGGATGGAGGAGCTGTGGCTCCAGGCCAAGACGGACTGAGCCATATCAAAATTCCTTGTATCACGGACCTTCCCCGGCGAAAGGGAATGGGGCTGCCTCAAACAAGCGTTTGGGCAGCCCCAATGTCATAAGAGAAAGACCCGGAGAGCGCTGGCGCGACAGCGCCCCTACAGGGGTGTACCGTGGCTCCCGTCTGCTCCCCGAGGCGTAGGGTGCGGCCTCCAAGGGAAGCCATCCCCCCCAGGCACGGCAGAAAAGTAAATTCAGCAGCCCCTGACTTTTGCCGAAAAAGCTGTTGACAAAATCAACCGGGTTCGCTATAATAATCAAGCTGTAAGTCAGCTGCAAGAGTGTTGGAATAGGTAGACAAGCACGTTTGAGGTGCGTGTGGCAACCGCCGTGGGAGTTCGAGTCTCCTCTCTTGCACCACGCCGGAGCAAAGGAGACTTTGCTCCGGCGTTCTTTTTCTTGCAACATCCCATGTTAAGAAGTTTCTTTTGTTTTAAGCCTGGGAGGCATTGATGATTCTACATTGACAAAAATAGGTGCGGTACATGGTCTACGGTACAATCGATTCAAAAAGTGATATGTATTTCCTATCCGAAAGATAAGCGCGTTGCAGAAATACTTGCTCGAGAACATTGCCGGGTTTCAGGAGACGAACTGTCCCACGCGGTGGACGTTCAGTCACTGCCTATTCGCGTCAAAAATTATGCGCAAAAATCCATTCCTATTCAGTGGAACCCCGCTCTGTATCAATTCGTTGATTTCTTCCCCGATTTTTTTCTCATTTTGTACTTTCTCCCCTTGCCTTTGGCTACCCCTTCCCTCTGCCGGGCAGACTCGAGGCGTTTACTTGATAGAACTTGCGTTCACCGGGCACAACGCCAAATAGTGAAAGGGATCGGATTTGGCCGATCCCTTTCACTATGAGCGACCATTCTGTTTGGTCAAATCTAAATATGGCAGATTATATGCAGGATAAGGAGACGCCGCTGTTATACTGGAGATAATGGGACGAAGATAAGAAATAAGCAAAGCAACGCCATTTTGCTCCAGAAGCTGCTCAATCTTATCATTGTCAAAAGCGGCTTCTTCCCACCTGAAATTCGCCGCCTCATCGGCCTCGATATAAAACGGCGTAGTGTCATCCCTTGAGCCAATAGTCAACGTAACCTTTACGCTTGCTTGATTAGAGGGCGTTCCATTGTCATTGGTAAACATCTCCCTTTGAACGGAAACCTGGATATCTAAGTTCACGTTGTCAGCTTTTTGAAAGCCGGGATGGATCGCAAACTCCAGACGCTCCAGCCTAGGATTTGTAAACTGAAAAGCACTCTTTTCCATAAAATTACACTCCTTATGTTATGCGGACATGGGATAGTTGTTAACATCCATGCTGTGATAGCCATCCGAGGAGGTAGCGCAAGTGGGCAGATAATCCAGATTTGTGGCAAGCTGATCGCCCAAGAACGGGAAAAAAGAAGAGTCTACAGAAAGATGAACCTGGATGCTATAGCTGTGACTGCCACCGGTAGGTGAATCTACCCTGGGCTGAAGCAGGGCCAGGATGGCATTCTCATCCAATTTATTTGATTGCACAAGGATGTTGTCGCAGTCACAGATCACTTGAACGTCATTAGAAATTTCTTTCAAAAAGGCGTCGACCCTCTGTTGACGTGCTTCACTGACATGAGAAAGGCTACTGATAAGATTATTCCATGTGTCGGAGGGGAGACTGAGTTGATGTTTTAATTGCACAAAAACACCTCCTGAGAGATACTATGAGCAGCAGTGGTCGGCATATTCGCGGAGTGCAGCCCCTTCTTCCGCTGAAATAAGATCAAAATACATCCAAACTGTTCCGGAATTTCCATCCAAATCCGCACTGTCGAGAGCGTCAAAGCCTTTATCCAAATACCAGGAAACCCTTTCCCGAAGTGCCTCCAAAATAAAGAGCCGGACCGGCCAATCCCTCGCCAGTTCTTTCACCCGTGCAATAACGGAATTCAGAATGGTGGATCCGATTCCATGGTTTTGAATTCTTGCATCCACAGCAATATAATCCAAGCTGATCGCACCAACCCCCTGCCTGTTGGAATAAAACTCTGCGATAGACGCATCCGATTGTGCAAGATTCACACTCATGACTGAAAGTGAATAAAATCCTACCGTCTGGTTTTGCATTTTAATTTGGTATGTACGTGACTGCTTCAACAGATGGGGGTAAAAGGATTTTCTAACCTTCTCATTTATAGAGGCATTCCCGCAATCAAATCCTCGAAGTGCAATTTCACTTCTTAAAGGGACACATTCAAGTGTTCCCATAGCATAAATACACCACCCAGTACCTACATTTTACAGTAGTATACCCCTTTTTTTTAAATTTGTCTACCTAGAAATAGGTAATTTTTCTTAAAAAATCTCCCTATACGATGTAACCACGGCCCCCATTGGCAGTCAATGTAGCTACACGCAGCGCTGTGTCTATGGAATCGTTTTGCACACCACCGGTGCTGTGTAACAATCACAGCGGCAGAGACCCATGGCCTTCAGGCCTTGTCTGCATCCATGCTCCGGGCGGGATTGGACTTGACTGCAGCAGTCCCTCTCATGACTGTCCCTCCTCAGGCAGGTTGCTACAAGCTTCAAATTTTTTTCTTTTCCCTTTTTCTCACTTTTCCTCCCCCATTTTGCAGAATTCATTGCCGTTTCAGAAAAAATAGCCTAATTGTTTCCTCCTGGTAACCATCCCATGGTTTCCTTTTGGTAATTACGGCACAATATTGTGCTTACTTTACAGCTAAAAGTTTCCCGGCTATGATATAGGCAAGAGCTAAGGAGAACGGCCGCTCCCAGGCTCAATTAAAACAAACAATCATCCAACATATCAGGAGGAATTCAAAATGAAACTTGCAGTGATTGGTGCAAACGGAAAAGCTGGTAAGCTCATCGTAAAGGAAGCCGTAAACAGAGGTCTGGATGTGACCGCCGTTGTTCGTGGAGACAATACCACCGTGGCCCAGGAGGTTCTGAAAAAGGATCTGTTCGACCTGACTGCTGCTGACCTGAAGGGCTTTGACGTGGTGATTGACGCGTTCGGAGCGTGGACGGAGGAAACACTTCCCCAACACAGCACCTCTCTGAAGCACCTGTGCGACATCCTCTCCGGCACGGATACTCGACTGATTGTAGTTGGCGGCGCTGGCAGTCTGTATGTAAATCCTGAACACACTGTTTGCGTGGCTGACAGCCCGGACTTCCCAGACGTCTTCAAGCCCCTCGCCGCAGCAATGGCAAAGGCTCTGGGCGAGCTTCGTGCGCGCAGGGATGTCAAGTGGACTTATATCAGCCCTGCCGGTGATTTCCGGGCAGACGGTGCGCGCACCGGCAAGTACATCCTCGGCGGCGAGGAATTGACACTCAATTCCAAGGGTGAGAGCATGATCAGCTATGCCGACTACGCCATCGCAATGGTCGATGAGGCTGTAAATGGAGGCAACATTCAGAAGCGCATCAGCGTAGTAAGCGAATAACAACATTTCAAAACCAAATTACTAAACGGAACGTTCTAAGGCGTGGCGAGAAAGGAAGCTTCGGCTGGGATACAGGAAAGTCTGTATCCCAGCCGAAGGCTTACTTTATTCCGGCGGACCCTCATGCTCCAAAAAGAGCCCCAGCCTTTTTCATATTCTCTATGACGGGAACCCCGAAGGGACACCGGGACTCGCAGGCGCCGCAGGCCACACATTCCCCCGCCGTATGAGGCAGGGCGGCATAGTGCTCCCGCACCGTCTCCGGCACCTCCCCCTGGGCCACAGCCAAATGCCAAAATTTGGTGACCGACGCCACGTCAATCCCCATGGGGCAGGGGGCGCAGTGGACGCAGTACATGCAGTGCCCCTGCCAGCTGATTTTGGGCATGGCAGCAAAGGCGGCTGCAAAATCCCGTTCCCCGTCACTGGCGGTCTCATAGGCCAGGCTGCTCTCCAGCTCCTCCAGGGTCCGGGCCCCTGCCAGAACGGAGGCCACCGCCGGGCGGGTCAGGGCATAGTGGATGCACTGGTTGGGAGTCAGGGCCACCCCTGCCGGGGAGAGGTCTGCCCGGAGCAGGTCTCCGCCCCCAAAGGCCTTCATCACCGTAATGCCCACCCCCAGACGCTGACAGGTCTCATACAGGCGCTGCCGCTCCGGGTCCATGTTCACCAGGGGCTTTTCATAGCTCGTTTCGCTCCAGAGGGCCTCCACATCCTCCCCGGCAGGCTGCAGGTCATAGCAGGGATTGACGCTGAACATCAGCACATCCACAAGCCCCGTATGTACCGCCGCCAGGGCCGCCTCCGGATTGTGGCTGGACAGGCCGATGGCCCCGATGATTCCCCGCTCCTTCAGCTCCCGGGCATAGGCCATCACAGGGCCGGAACAAACCGCCTCCCAGTCCGCCAAAGAGTCCACATAGTGAATCATACCAATTTCCACATGGTCTGTGCCCAGGCGCTGCAGCTGATCCTGGAATCCCTCCCGCACCTCTTCGATTTCCCGGGTGCGCTTGTATTGGCCGTCCTTCCAAATGGTGCACAGGTGGGCCTGGAGTACAAATTTCTCCCGCCGTCCCTGGAGGGCCGCCCCCAGGTTGGAGCGAAAGTCCGGATCCGGGGAATACAAGTCTATGCAGTTGATCCCCGCCGCCTCCATCCGGTCTATAAACTCCCTCACCGTCTGCCTGGACTTTCCCACAAAGCCCTCGCAGCCCATGCCAATCTCGCTGACCAAAAGGCCGGTCCGGCCCAGCGTCCGATATTTCATTCCACCGTCCCCCTCACAGGCAAATGAGCTCATAGTCCCGGCTGCCCAAGCCAAGGGCCGCCGCGGTCTCTACCGTGTGGATGCCGTTCCGGGACTCCATCCGCTCAATGAGCGCCGCTTTACCGGGGTCCGGCGACCGGTAGACCGCATCCACACAGGCCTGGTCCAGGGCTACCGGGTCCACGGAAGCAAAGATCCCCAAATCCGCCATTTCCGGCTCCTTCGGGTGGCTGTCGCAGTCACAGTCCACAGACAGCCGGTTGGCCACGTTGATGTACAGCAGGTTCTCCCTGCCCAGATAGTCCATAACCGCCTTGTCGGCTTCGGCCATACACTCCAGGAAAGAATCATGGTCTGCAGTCCAGAGATTCTCCGGCACCCCCACCCCATGGATGTGGGCCTTGCCGTGGGCGGAGGCAACGCCGATGGACATATTCTTCAGCGCCCCGCCAAAGCCACCCATGGCGTGGCCCTTGAAATGGGACAGCAGCAGCATGGAGTCGTAGCGCTGTAAATGGGCGCCTACAAAGTTCTCCGTCAGATGCTTGCCTCCGTTCACCGGAATCGAAAGCTCCCCGTCCTCATCCATGATATCACAGGGGGCGATGTCCAGGAAACCATGCTCTGCAATGGCCTTCCAGTGCTCCCCGGTGGTGTTCCGCCGCCCGGCGTAGGCCGTGTTGCACTCTACAATGGTACCCTGGAGCTCCTCCACCAACTCCCGGATCAGGGACGGCTGCAGAAAGTTGTGGCCGCCCGGCTCACCGGTTGAAATCTTAACCGCCACCCTGCCCGTCAGGGAGCGCTCCAAGGCATGATACATCCGCTGCAGTGCATCCGGAGAAATCTCCGGCGTAAAATAAACCTTTGCCCGTTCCATCCAATACCACCTTTCAAAGTTCGGAAAGCCCGCTCTCTTTTCTGGAGCCGGGTTTTCTTTTTTTGTATCATACACCTTAAAGTACCCTTTCAGTCAAGCCCTTTTTTTCTCTCCGCGAGGCGAATCTTTCACATCACCTGTTGACATCTCTGGCATTTTTGATTATACTTCTATTTAGATAATCATGTTTTGGGAAATCAAAGCATCTCACGGAGGTTCAGCTTATGCATCCGGATTTTTCAGGAAAGACCCTGCTCATTACCGGCGGGACCGGCTCCTTTGGCAACGGCGCCGTCGCCCGCCTTCTGGAGACCGGCATCGGAGAAATCCGCATTTTCTCCCGGGATGAAAAAAAGCAGGACGACATGCGCAATCTCTGCCGAATCCGCCACCCCGCCTCCTGGGGAAAGCTCCGGTTTTACTTGGGCGACGTGCGGGAGCCGGGTTCCCTTCGGGCCCCCATGGAGGGGGCGGACTACGTCATTCACGCCGCCGCCCTCAAGCAGGTACCCTCCTGTGAATTTTTTCCTCTGGAGGCCGTCCGAACCAACGTACTGGGCACAGAACATGTGCTGGAGGCCGCCGCAGCCGCCGGGGTGAAGGCCCTGGTCTGCCTCTCCACTGACAAGGCCGCCTATCCCATCAACGCCATGGGAGCTTCCAAGGCCCTCATGGAAAAAGCCGCTCTTGCCAAAGCCGCCTCCCTGGGGCCGAGTCGTACCCGGATCACCTGCACCCGGTGTGGCAATGTCATGGGCACACGGGGCAGCGTCATCCCTCTGTTTCTGCAGCAAATCTCCTCCGGCGGCCCTCTCACCCTGACAGAGCCCGCCATGACCCGGTTCCTCATGACCATGGACGAAGCCATAGACCTGGTCCTTCTGGCCCTGACCCAGGGGCAGCCCGGGGACATTTGGGTTCGAAAGGCCTCGGCATGCACCCTGGGGGACCTGGCCCAGGCCCTGCTGGAGCTCCTGGGACGGTCCGTTTCCTCCGTTATCCTGGGCGCTCGCCATGGGGAAAAACTGGCAGAAACCCTCCTGACAGCGGAGGAAGCCGCCGTCGCTCTGGACTGTGGTGCCTGCTTCCGCATTCCCCAGGACCGCCGGGACCTGCACTACGGCCTCACCCCGGCTGTCCCCACCGCGCTGGGGGAGCCTTTTTCCTCCGACCGGGCCCTCCGGCTGGACGTCCCCCAAATTCGGGAAAAACTGCTGCAGCTGCCGGAAATCCGGGCCCTTCTTACCAGGGAGGGACGCCTATGAAGGTCTTGGTCACCGGGGCCGGGGGATTTCTGGGCCGAAACCTTTTGGCCGGGCTGGAAACCCTCCCCCTCTCCCGCCGCCCCCAGGTTCTGTCCTGCCACCGGGATACTCCACCGGATCTCCTCTCCCGCTGGTGCCGGGAGGCGGAGTTTGTCTTCCATCTGGCCGGTGTAAACCGGGCTCCCAATCCGGAAGCCTTTTGGGAGGGGAACTTTGACTTCACCAAAGTCCTCCTCGCCTGCCTGGCGGAGCGTCCCTGCCCTGTGCTGTTCGCCTCCTCCGTTCAGGCCGGTTCCCCCACGCCTTACGGTCAGAGCAAGCTGGCCGCCGAGGAGGTCCTTCTGCGCTACAGCGCAGAAACCGGTGCGGAGGTTTTTCTGTACCGCCTTCCTCACATTTTCGGCAAGTGGAGCCGCCCGGACTACAACAGCGCCGTCGCTACCTTCTGCCACCGCACGGCCCGGGAGCTTCCGGTCACCATCCAGAATCCAGGGCAGCTGCTGCATCTGGCCTACGTGGACGATGTGGTGGAGGAGTTGCTCCGCTGCCTGGCCGGTTCCCCCAATCGCCAGGGCAAATTCTGCCGTGTTTCTGAGGTTTTTCCCATTACACTGGGGGAAATTCTGGCCCTTCTGGCCGCCTTCGCCCGGAGCCGGGCGGAGGGGACCCTCCCGCTGCTGGATTCCCCCTTTGCCGGGAAGCTCTATGCCACTTACCTGAGCTTTCTCCCCCAGGAGGAGCTGCTCCGGCCCCATGTCATGCACGAAGACCTGCGCGGCAGCTTCACCGAGCTGTTTCGCACCCCAGACCGGGGGCAGCTCTCCGTCAGCATCACCCGGCCCGGCATCGTCCGGGGCAACCACTGGCACCAAACCAAAGCGGAGAAGTTCTGGGTCATCCAAGGAGAAGGGATGATCCGCCTTCGCAGTCCCGGGGGAGACCTTCTGTCCTTCCCCGTCTCCGGAAGCTGCGTCACCGCCGTGGACATTCCGCCGGGCTATGCCCACACCATAGAAAACCGGGGTAGCGCCGATCTGGTGACCATCCTTTGGGCCAGCGCCTGCTTTGATCCCGACCATCCCGATACCTATCCCCAGGAGGTGTAAGCCATGACTCCCCTGCATCTCATGACCATCGTCGGAACCCGGCCGGAAATCATTCGGCTCTCTGCCGTCATCCGGTGCTGCGACCGGTATTTCCGGCAAACCCTGGTGCACACCGGGCAGAACTGGGATTATACACTCCACGGGATCTTCTTTCAGGACCTGGGCCTGCGGCCACCGGACCGGCAGCTCCATGTGGCCGGCTCCCACCTGGGGCAGACCCTGGGGAACGTCCTCTCCCAGTCCTACCAGCTTCTTCAGGAGCTCCGGCCAGACGCGGTCCTGCTTCTGGGAGACACCAACTCCTGCCTCTCAGCCATCTCTGCCAAGCGGCTGCAAATTCCCATCTTTCACATGGAGGCCGGAAACCGCTGCTTTGACAGCCGGGTGCCGGAGGAAATCAACCGCCGGATCGTAGACGTCACCGCCGACTATCACCTGTGTTACACCGAGCATGCCCGCCGGAATCTCCTGGCCATGGGTCTACCGCCGGACCGGATTTTTGTAACCGGCTCCCCCATGCCGGAGGTCCTGTCGGCGCATCTGGGGCAAATCCAGGCCAGTCCGGTGCTGGAACGCCTGGGTTTGGAGCCCCAAGGGTACTTTCTCCTCTCAGCCCACCGGGAGGAAAATATTGACACGGAGGAGGCGTTCCTCTCCCTGCTGGGCGCCGTCAATTGCCTGGCAGAGCAATACGGCAAGCCTGTCCTGTACGCCTGTCATCCCAGGGCCAAGAAGCGGCTGGAGCTCCATCCCGGGATCCTCCCCCCCCTGGTCCGGGTCCACCCGCCTCTGGGCTTTCACGATTACAACCGGCTGCAGCTGGACGCCCTCTGCGTTCTCTCCGACAGCGGTACCCTGCCGGAGGAGAGCAGCTTCTTCCGCACCCACGGCCTTCCCTTCCCCGCCGTCAGCCTCCGCCCCGTCACCGAGCGGCCCGAAGCTTTGGAGCGCGGTGCCTTCCTCCTGTCCGGTGTCCGGAAAGAGCAGGTGCTCCCTGCCGTGGAGGCGGCCATTTCCATGGCCGCACAAAAAGACCTGGGCGCCCCGGTGCCGGACTATCCGGATGAGAAGGTCTCCGGCAAAGTGGCCGCCATTTTGCAAAGCTATGCCACCCAGGACATTCGGAAATGAGGTGTGACCCATGGACTCCCCACCCATCAGCGTCGTAATCCCTGCCTTTAACGCCGGGGCTTTCCTCCCCGCCGCCGTGCAATCCGTACTGAACCAGAGCTATGGAAGCTTTGAGCTTCTCATCATAGACGACGCCTCCAGCGACGTCACACCCCGGATTGCCCAGGCCTTTGCAGCTCGGGACGCCCGGGTGCACTACTACCGCAACCCCGCCAACCTGGGAGTGGCCCGCTCCCGAAACCGGGGCGTTGCCCTGGCCCAACACAGCTGGATCGCCTTTTTGGACAGCGACGACCGGTGGCGGCAGGACAAGCTGGCGCGGCAGGTCGCATACTTGCAGATCCACCCTGTGGACCTGGTCTATACCGGCTACGACTTCATGGACACCGCAGGGCGCAAAATTCGCTCCTGCTTTCATGTCCCGGAATCCATTGCCTACCCGCAGCTACTCCGTCAAAACCTCATCTCCTGCTCCGGAATCCTGGTGAGAAAGCGGTGGTGCCAGCAGTTTCCCATGAATCCGTCGGTTTTTCACGAGGATTTTCTGGACTGGCTCTCCATGCTCCGCCAAGGTGCGGCGGCTGGGGGCATTGACCTGCCCCTGCATACCGTCCGCATTGGGCGGCTCCGGTCCAAGTCCGGCAACAAGTTGCGTTCTGCGGCAGCCAATGTGCAAACCTATCGGTTTTTGGGTCTCTCTTCGGCCCAAACAGCGTTTTACATGCTCTGTTATCTCCGCCGCAGCCTGGTCAAATACGGGAAAATCTGCCTGGCCCCCCGGCAAAGCGAAGGAGGGCCTGCCCTGTGAACCAGCCCCGCGTCTTGGTGATCAGTCACAATGTTTTTTCCACCGGCAACAACATGGGCCGCTCTCTGGCAGGGCTCTTCTCCGGCTGGGACCCGGACCGCCTGAGTCAG
>ERZ772893.564-NODE-564-length-46398-cov-3.783570_pt1 | contig 46398 bp, 30 predicted proteins | sample MGYA00511482_ERZ772893 | MGnify/ENA primary metagenome ERZ772893 (study PRJEB29015, sample SAMEA2737687) | human gut metagenome | biome: human gut; feature: human-associated habitat; material: faeces | place: China | collected 2012 ... | reverse complement strand
TATCATATTTAACAATTTGCCTAGTCCATGCAATTTTAAAATGCATTAAACGTTCATTTATTGATCTTCAAAAATATAAAATAATTCAAACGAACCAACCACTTATCACCATTTTTCATATACCGCCTTGAAAACACTCACCTCTATCCAACCTTCGCCTTTCTCCCTACCAAAGCTTATATCCTACCATCATCCCACCCATCCACCTTCGTTATCCCTTCGTTCTTATAGAAGCCCATTTTAACGACAGGACAAGGACGACATAACGTCAAGATGTAAGCTATACTATTGATTATAACAATACTTGCACTTAAACAAGTTGATTCCCTAAATATTCACCTCCACTCCGGACACGGACATTTCCAACCCACAAACAACCGTTATCATACCCGGTAAGTCCCTTAAAGACAAGATAAAGACGAGACACGAATGACTTATGTCGTCTTTATCACCACCATGTATCCCAAGAGTTTCCCCTGTTTCTATCTATATCCCCACGTAACCAAGACTTAAACAGCTTTTTTTAATATACCATGCCAGTACTTGTTATTTCTCAAATGGTAAAAGACTACTCCTTACCCCCGGACATGAAAAAAGTGATCCGGGGCATCCCGGACCACTCACCCACCACACGGTGCATCCCAAAAGCAACATTCAACCCTACATCTGCTTTTCCAGTTCGTCAAAATAATAGGTCACGTAGTTTATATTTTCCTGTATTTTCAAATTGGGAATAATTCCCCTCCCCACCTGAATAAACTCTTTCAATGCCGCTTTATTCTCTTGGGTACGGAAATAAACCGATACGGGCATCACCATCAGCATCACGTCAGCATCAGAGAAAATGGGAAATACCTTCTTAACGAGCTTCAACAATTCTCCGGTATTCTTTTCCTTGTAAGCGTTGGCTAAGTTCACGTACGCCAACAATCGTTTTTTATCATCCGTTTTCAACGTCCGGATCACTTTCCCGATCTCCTGTACATCAGCAAGTGTCGTTTTCGTGTCACGTCCCCAAACAATGGATGACCAAACACCCGCATAGAGGATCCCTAAACGTCGGTCCACCTTTTCCAGTCCCACCCGTTGACTAAATTGCTTCCTGTGTTCCAGTAAAAAACGATAGTTTGCAGAGTTAAACGGAGCCAAATCATTATTATCAAACAAAATCCAACACGCAGAATCAATCTTCTCAACATCCGTCAACTGCCCGGATAAAATTCCGGCAACCTCTCTCAATCGGCGGACCTCACTCGCATCCGACAAGGCCCGTAAATATTTCAACAAAAATTCCTTATCCCGCTCGCCTTGATCATAACGGACAGCTAATGTTCCCACGGTCTCCGTCTGTTTCATGGAATGTTCCACCCGTTGAATAATTCCATCAACATCCGCTCCTCCAACCAACTTATCATGGACCACACCATCCGGCCGAATCAACACGAATGTCGGGTACGCCCCGATACCAAGCTTTTTAGCCAGTTCCGGCCCTTCCCCCTTCTCCATGTCATATTTCACGTTCACGAAGCGGGAGTTAAAAAACTCCCCCGCTTTCGCTCGCGTAAAAACTTGTTCTGCCATCACCTTACAGGGACCACACCAAGAAGTGTAAGCATCCAAGAAAATCCACCGATTTTCTTTTTTCGCTTTCTCCAAGGCCTCCTTGAAAGTAAGCGATTCGAATCTTACCCCCTCTTGCGCCCGCAGTAAGGTGAGGGACAAACAACACAACAACATTAAAATTATTCTTTTCATTCACTGAAAATTAACGCATTAATCTTCGGAAGGCAACGAAGCTTTGTACTTGTTGAACTCCGTCCGGTACTTATTCCCGGCTGCTTGAATATCCCAACCATATTCTTTGAAATATTTAATCAAAATCTCGTATTTCAATGCCCGGGGTTTACTGTTATCCAAGTAATCCTTCTTAATATTCTCGTACGACTCCATCACAAGTAAACGCAACCATTCCGAAAAATCCCCCTCGAAAGAACGAGAACTTCCCCCGGTAATATATCCCCCGTTTCGACATAGTTCAGCCACGGCATTCTTGTATTTGATCACGTAGGGACGACGGTTCACCTCCTCCTCATCTTCATCATCCGCATCCGGATTTTCTTCTTTCCACGCTTTTTCGTCCTTGTCATATTCATTCCCTAGTTTTTCGTACGCTTCTCCATCATCATAAGCCTTTCCCCCAGCCACGAATTCTTTCAGGGGTTCCTCCATACGGGCAACAATCATAGACCCCAACTTCCGCCACACTTCCGAAGCCAACACGGAATCCTGGTAATAATGATTTACCGGATCTGTCACCGGAATGGCACCATCCGTGGTATTAGGCCACATCAAAATTAAACGACTACGCCCCAACGCTTTCACCGGATAAATCCAATAAAGCGATCCGTATTGTTTCACGTAGAAAAATTCCAACGGGAAAAACGATTTGGAATACTGTTCCGATACATTACTCAACAACGCTTCTGAATAATTCAATACTTCCGGAACTTTTTCCTCTTCCAAATTCTCCGCTCCCCGCATGGCAACAAGGGCATCTTGAGCTAAAATTGCATTTGTCAATTCATCAATACTGCTAAAATAAGTACGAACCCAAACCCCATAATCATTATACATCGTTTTTACCCGAGGATCAGCGTTCTCATCCGGGGAAAACATATCGACAATCCCCAAATCTTCTGTCGGCGACAATTTACTCTCCTTGTCACAGCTACTCAATAATAACACGAGAGCGGTCAGCAGCAAATATATAATTCTTGATTTTATCATGATATTCTACATTTATAAATTTAAAACCAATCGTTTATCTAGGATTCAACGGCATATCAGGACTATTCAATTGTTCCGATTCCGGAATTTGAAGCACGTAACGCAAATCCCCCTGCTCCAACGTGTATACCTGTCCGTTCTCGTATGCATGTTGAAGCATCGGTTTTCCCAATCTTCTTAAATCAAGCCAACGCATTCCCGCATCAAACGCCAACTCCACACGGCGTTCTTCCAATACGCGTTGCAAAGCGGTTTCATCCGTGAAATCGACTTTATCCAACTCAACATAGTCATCACTCTTGGTACGAGTCACCAAAAGACGATTCAAATCGGCAATGGCCAAATCCTTTTCTCCTGTCCGGACATACGCTTCCGCACGAGTTACATAAGCCTCACTTAATTTCAAACCGATATAATAACAATCACTTTGCTGAGTGGCAAACATCCGGTACACGGTCGGTCCCTGTTCCACGTAATCCGCACTCTCCGGATCTGCATTCGATTCGAAAATATATCGCCTGTAATCCACCACATTCGGATCACGCTTGCAGAGATTCAGCAATTCTTCTGCCGGTTTAAAGCGAGTTTTGTAATAGTAATAAGGATTTCCATTCGCTTTACCCCCCACGAAAAACAACACTTCATTCCGGTAATCCGTATCTATGAACCCATACGTGTAACTGAATGCATTCGAAATTTTATCTAACCCGTCCAAGTAAGCTTGAATCTCGTTCATATCAAACAAAGCCTTGGCATCAATAACGTATGAAGCCGCCTCAATTGCCTCTTCATACTTGTTCATGAACAAATAAACCCGTGCTTTAAAAGCCTGCAAAGAGATATAATCAAAACGATACTTACTTTTACTTTCCTTACCTTGTAGATCTTTAGACGCTTCCTCTAAGTCTTTCTCAATCTGTTCCCACACTTTACCGACCGGAATCCGAACGTTATTCTGGGTATTCTGATGCACATCCTTGGCGCTCAATGGCATCGGGACTCCCGGCTTTTCCATGTTCTCGGTTGCATAATTCTCAGCATAATAATTCACCAAATAAAAATAACAATAGGCCCGCAAAGCATAAGCCTCACCTCTTACCGTTTCAAACAAATTCTTCTCTTCGGCAGAAGGTGTTTTCCCGGCAAATTCATCCAGAACCGTGTTCGCGTAAAATATAGATTGGTACAACTGTTTCCAATAACCGTCCTCGGCCCCGTTATACTGATGCGTAGCTGCCCAAACAAACCATGGTTCATAAGATTTTGTTACCGCAGAAGTGGCATTTAGATTCGCATACACGTTATCCGTAGCCAAATCGGTATTAATAAAGAAATCCGAACGGGGATAACCACCCAACAAAACGGATTCGAAATCCTCCACGCTAACCGGCAACATACTGTTCACCGGTTTTATATCCAGCAAATCACAACTACAGAACAACGTAAGTAGTATCAACACGTGAGTATAAAATATCTTTTTCATAATCAATAACATTAAAATTGTACAGATAGCGAAAACGAGTAAGTACGAGATAAAGGCAGATACGTGTTCCCGAAAGAAACATTGGCACTACTCGTTGACCCATATTTCATGATAGCTCCCGTTGCCTCAGGATCTTGTCCCTTCAACTTCGAATTTTTCCACACGTGCAGGTTATTCCCTTGCAACATAAAACGAATGTTTTGAATTCCCAAATCCCGTAATTTTTTCAGATTCAAGTCATAACTCAAAGATATATTCTGCAACCGCACGAAATCCCCCTTCACGGTTCTCAGGTCACTATTATTATACATCGTTCCGTTTGACGGGTAAGGATAGAAAACGGTATCATCAAACTCGTTCGCCTCCAGTCTCGGAATATCCGTGAAAGCCTCGTCACCCGGTTTTCTCCACCTAGAGGCCCATTCTTTAGACATATTCTGTGTTGCTGCTGGGTAAGCAAATGCTTGCCCATCCGTCATATTTCTCAAACGAATCACGTTTCCGAAGTTTCCAACCAACAATACTGACAATGTCACATTTTTATACATGAACGTGTTGGTAAAACCACCTTGCACTAAAGGCATTGTTGTACCGGAATACACCAACCCTTCAATATTATTCATCCCTTTCAGAACCTTTTCCCCTTTTTCGTTATAGAACTGGGCACGTCCCTCCTCGTTCAATCCCGCATATTTATAAGACCATAACCCGTTAATCGGTTTACCCACGATTGCAGCCGAAGCGTAATCCGTCCGTTGGGCATTTGTCATGGAGCCATACGTAGGCGTTGAATAAACATCCAGAATCTCGTTGTAATTATAACCGAAGTTGAAATTAGAAGTCCAGCGGAAGCCATGAGTGTCTATATTAATCGTGTTTAACGAGAACTCCCAACCAGTATTCTTCATGGATGCCCAGTTTACAGAAACTGACGGGAACCCGGAAACTAAAGACACTTGTTTTTTTCCAAGCAAATCGACACCTTTCTTATAGTAGTATTCCAACGTTCCGGCAATTCTACGATTAAAGAGTCCGAACTCCAAAGCCAGATTGGTAGAATAATTCTTCTCCCATTTCAAATTGGGATTTTTCGGCGCATCAATAACCAAATAATTCTCTTTCTTAATTGCATCGATAGTACCGACTTTAGCTACCAAATCTGAATAAGCATCTGCCACGTTTCCCTGGCTTCCGTAAGAACCTTTCAGCGTTAGATAGGTCAACCACTGCACATCTTTCAAGAAATTTTCCTCTTTCACCTGGTAATTAAACCCGACCGACCAAAGCGGCTGGAAAAGGTCATTCGTTTTCAACCCGAAACGATTAGAACCATCCGTACGGGCATTGAAACTCACCGTGTAACGATTCTTATACGTGTAACCGGCCACTCCAAACCAAGAAACGGCAGCCGTTTCATTCATACTTTCCGTCCAGTAAGGAACGCCTAATTTAGCCATCAAATCCAATTGTAGAATTTGTTGATGCCCCCGATCGTGAGCGTAACCATAAATTTGGGTTTTCTCCTCTTCATATTTAGAAGTTCGTATTTCCTGGCCTACCATCACGTCAAAACGGTGATCTTCATTGATAACCGGCATATAAGATATCTGGTTACGGAATGTGATGGAACTATTATTCGTTCCTTTGCTCTGGCGGTATCCACCATCGTGCCATACCGGCTCAAAAGTGGTGTTATCCTGCATATCCTTTTGACGGGCACGCACAAAATAACTATCCTCGGTTGCCACGTCCACGTCAGTCGTATTTGATTTCGAGAACGAGAACAAACTGGTGAAAGTCAGATCCGGCAATATCTTCCACTCGATGTCTACGGTTCCCTTCAACCCAAAATTCTTGGATTTTCTCCAACTTTGTTCCCTGTTTTCCAGAAAATTAAATTTCAGATCATTATAATACATATAATTGAAATCACCATTCTCGTCATAGGCATTATGAGCCCGGGTCGTGTAGATCGCCCATTCGTAGGGATTTTCACGTGAATCGGAAGCGAAGAAACTCTTGTTGTTACGCATATTCACGTCCAACATTCCCCCGATACGTAAATTATGTCTTAACTTGGTGAACACCTTTGCCGCCATCGTGTAAGTATCCATTCCCACACTTTTGGCAGTTGCCTGCTCATCCATATAACTACCGGAAAGATAGAACGTCGTGTTTTCCGATCCCCCGGAAATACTAATACTGTGGCGATGAGTTATCGAATTCCGGAAAAGATACTTAAACCAATCGGTATTCACCGTTTCCAACTGATTCACTCTATCTTGAAACTGCTCCCAAGTCATTTTATGATCATGAACGTCTATAAAATAACGCTCGAAATCGGAAACCGTTCCATATTGCCCGGCCCCGTTGGAAGAAGCCTTTAACAAACCTTGCGCTAACATCTCCATATTCACATCAATACGGTCTTTGGAATTCATCATGTAAGCATCTTTCAATTTCGGACGCATACCCATCGTGATACTTCCATTGTAAGTTACCCGAGTTTTACCGGCCGTACCCTTTTTAGAAGTAATCACGATAACACCGTTGGCTGCTCGTGTACCATAAATAGCAGTTGCTGCGGCATCTTTCAAAACGTTGATCGATTCAATATCATCCACGTTCACGCCCCCGATACCGGATGCGATCAAATTTCTATTGTTCAGAAGATCAGCGACATTGGCATCCACCGGATCTTCAAGAATAATTCCGTCAACCACCCATAACGGCTGAACGTTACCACTAATCGTGGAGGTTCCCCGAATTCGTATTTGCGGAACGGCTCCCGGAGCCCCTGAAGTACTCACGATCGTCATTCCCGGTACCTGTCCTTGTAATAATTTATCAATACTCGGCTGATTCACCATACGCAAACGGTCCATATCCACCGTAGTAATTGAAGACGTCAACTTACGACGTTCAATCTTCTGGTAACCGGTCACAACCACCTCTTCCATTTCACTCACATCCTCTTCCAACACCACGTTGATCTCCTTCTGCCCCGTGTAAGTCACCGTTTTTGTTTTCATCCCGACAAACGAGAATTCCAACACGATCGACTGTTGATCCGGAATAGACAATTTATAGGTTCCGTTTATATCCGTGGCCGTACCCAAACTGGTACCTTTCACCAGCACGGTTACCCCCGGTAGCGGAGCGTTGTCCTTGTCCACCACTTTACCCGAGATCTCCACGGATTTCACGTTTACCTGTGTTGCCGTTTTCCGAGAAACAACAATCACGTTATCGACCAATTCGTATCCGAAATTCTGTCCGAATACCAAACGAACGAAATCGGCTACCGAGGCATTCTCCAGATCAACGGACACTTTCTTATTCACATCAATCTCCTGTTTATTAAAAAAGAAATCCTGTTTTAATTGTTTTTCCGCACTTCGGACGGCCTCTTCCAAGCTGACATCTTTTAATTTCAGACTAATGACCGCATTCTGACTGGAAGCCGTTGCCGACACGTGGGTTAACCCTACCAGCATCAGGAATATCATAACCCTCACTCCATGAAATAGGTTAAAAAATCCCCTGTATGTACCGAAATGGCACAAACTAAACTTTTTTTTCATAACTTTGAATTTCAAATTAATTATTGAGGTTCTCTTTGGGAGAATCAGACGGGGGTTGTTGACGGCAATCCTCGTTTCTTCTCCTATTCATTTTTTATTGTCACTTTTATTGTTCGTCCATTTATATCAAAAACAACATTACTTGTCTTCTCCACGATAGCCAACACGTTTTTCAAATCCATATCCCGGTTAATCGCTCCCCGGAATTCATACCCTTTCGCCTCCGGGGACAAATAAACTACATCAATATCATACCAACGTTTCAACTGACACATCAAATCCCCTAAAGTAGTAGAAGGGAAAACAAAACGTCCCTGTCGCCAAGCCGTGAATTGCTCGACTTCCACCTCCTTCAATTCTGTTTTACCCGATTTCAAGTTCAAAACACTTTGCATCCCCGGTCGCAAAGTTACCTCTTCATGCTCTTTCTCCGAAGTAAACCGCACTTTCCCCTCCACCAAGGTAGTATATATATAATCCTCATCCCCATACGCCTTGATATTAAACGAAGTTCCCAGCACGGTCACATTCGACTCTTTCAGATGAACGATAAAACGACGGGCTACATCTTTCCGCACATCAAAATATGCCTCTCCTTTTAAATACACCTCTCGTTCCCCGGTACCGAATTGTACAGGAAACCGGAGTTCCGATTCGGCATTCAACCAAACCCGGGTTCCATCACTTAATTCTAATTGATAAAAACCGCCCGTCGGAACTTTCAGCGTGTTGTATAAAACCACCGTCACCTTTTCATCCAACGCTTTTGCCTGCACGTAAGTCAACCCCTGTAAAGAATCATCTTTAATACCGGATACTCCATGATCTTGAATTTGCCGCCCGGAACCACCTAACGGAACACGTTTTCCATCTGCCAAAATCAATTCAACTTCAGCTAATTTACTTTGCTCCCAATTGGCCTGTTGAGGAAATTTTTGTTCAAAAAACCAATCGGAATCATTCCACAAGTACAATGCACTTAACGCAACACACAATATGACGGATGCCGCCACTGACCAGCGCATAACCAATTGACGTTTTTTCCTTCGAGTAATGGCTCGCTGTAAACGCTCCCGCTCTTCACCTTTTATTATCTCAAAATCCCAGTTCGTGTATTCCTCCCGAATGGCAACGAATTCCTTCAACATCTCCACGTGCAACGGATTACTCATCCAAGCCTCAACTAACTCGTTATCTAATTCATTTCGACGTGTAAGAATCTGATTAGCAAACTCTATATCTTTCTCGTTATACTTCATCTCTTTCTATTTTTCACAGCTAATACACGTACCCCCCAAAAATGGGCGACAAGAAAAATAAAGTTTTTTGAAAAAAATTCAGCATACCGGTTACAGCCACCAGTCTACAACGAATAAATAACTGAATATATGAATTATTATATTCTTCTTAGACACAAAAGAAGCATGATCAAATCCTCCTGCAATTCATCTCGCAAGAATTTCAAGGCCCGGGTAATATGTGTTTTCACCGTGTTCACGGTAATATCCAACTCTTCCGCCACCTCCTTGTACTTTTTTCCTTCCACCACACATTTTACCAACACCTCCCGCTGTTTTTCCGGTAATTGCGCCAATTTTTCCTCCAAACGTACCAACCGTTTCTCGTAATCATTCAAATCTTCATTCGCAGCCTCCAGCAATTCGACCACGGCTTGTTCGTTACCGGTTACCACGCGTAAATGCCGTAAATAATTCAACGCACAATTCTGGGCCAACGTGAACAAATAAGATTTCATCGGATAAGTCGGGTTTAAACACTTCCGGTTACTCCACAAAGTCAAAAAAGCATCATGAACAATATCTTTTGCAACCTCCTCATCCCGCACGTAATTAAACACGAAACCCATCAGTTTCGTGAAATGTAATTCAAACAAATCCTCAAAAGTTTTATTGTCTAAAAGTTCATTCGCCATATAGTATTCGTAGTTAATACGTCCGGAACTTCGTTTTGACAAAATTAATTAATTTATTAAACTAAAAAAATAACATACCAAGATAATGATTTACGAAAAAAGAGGAATTGCAGCTTGTAGGCAGCAATTCCCCAATAAATACTTTAAAAATTTCGTTCTACAATCAAATCCCTTCTAATTGATTCAAACGTTTTTTTGTTTCCGAATCTGAAGGAGCCGTCATGTTAGCTGTAATAATATTCAATTCCTGATCCAACAATATAAACCGGGGGATCAGTCTTATCTGAAAAACTTCCCTAAACTTTTTCAAATCCCGAGGTACAAACAAATGCCCATCAAGTTTCTCCTCTTGAATCGCTTTTATCCAAGCCTGTTTGCTCCGATCTGTCGAGACGCTCAAAAAATGAATATTTTTTCCTGCAAAATCTTTCTCCAATATTTTCAAGAAAGGTAATTCTTTACGACACGGCGGACACGTCGATCCCCATACGTCAATATAGATATATTTTCCCTTGAAATTCGTTAATTTTACCACCTGCCCTTCCACATCCCGAAATTCTATTTCCGGTACTTTTCTCCCCTTGGCTATTTTATCCCAACGAGCATATAAATCAGCAAATACTTTCCGATAATGGTCGGATTTTACCCAACGTTCATAAATAGGAGAAATCTCCGAGAAATAATCGATTCCTTTTTCTCCCACGTAAGCCATGACCAATTGATAAACAAAAAATTCACCGACTTTATCATCTTTCAGATACTTATCAATCCACTCCAACTGGGTTTTAGTCATCAACAATAAATCAGCCGGGTCTACATTTTGAGTACTTAACGTTTTTATCAACAAGGCCATAGCATCTCGATATTCCTGCAAATTCAAAAGAGTTGAATCTTCCCGAATGACGCCAAGTAAATAAGTAAGATATTCCTCCGAAGGTTTATAATTGTCAATCTGATAACGATGCATCATCAAATAATAACATAATGCCAATTCATGAAGTGCATACAGGCGTTGCCGTTCTATCCGCACAAAACGAGCATCCAGACGCAACGAATCCAAGAAACGATAACGCTCTTCCAAATAATTATTTTCCCACTGTATAAAAGCCTGTTCATCCAACTGATCGGCACGTTTCGGAACCCGAACCCGAGAATCATTCAAATAACGATTCTCTCCCGCTAGATTGCCATCAAAATGCAAAGATTTTACGGGATCCTTCATATCAAAAGAAAGTTTCAACTCCCCACCTTCATGGATATACACCGGTATTTGCATATAACCGCATTTTACGACACCATATCCACTTTCATAGCGATCCAGCAAAATCACACATTTACCTGTTGAATCTAAAGTAAGTTCATACTTGATCGTGTCAAACTCCAAGTACACATTTTCTCCCACCGGATAATTCAAAAGTGTAATTTCGAATCCCGTGGTCGTCGATTTACACCCCATCAGGGTTATAAACCAACAAATACACGTTATAATGCCATATCTCATCATCTTCCCCTTCTATGGAACCATAAACACAAATAAATAACCAGTAACAAGATCGAAAATCCCCAGAAGGCATAACGTGTAATCTTCATCCCGTCTACTCCCACGTAAAGATCACTATCTGGAGTCGCCGGACGACGTACATCTATCGGGAATTCACCATCTGTCATCCAATTAAACATACCGAGTATGAACATCCCGTTACCGGCATTCACTTTATCCCGGCTTGCCTTCATTTCAGCATTACTCATACAATCCGCATCCCCTAGAATCACGATCTTTTGCAGTTTCCCTGCAATCTTCCTTGATAAAGCTAAAGCCAACGGATAAGCTTGTTCTACCTCCCCGGCATCCACATTTAACTCTGCCTCCTCGTCTATAAAATTCGTTGTTTCCACCTCGTTCCAACATCCCCGTGTTTCACTCATTAAAAGAGGTGTTATCGTAAATCCCGGCTTTTGTTCATATTTCAATCCCACACACCCCGGCATCGTGATGACTCGTCCCCCCAATGCATCAAACATATAAGACAAATTCCCAAGATCCTCTTGCGGTTTGGCAAAAACCAAATCCATCATAAAGTCTTTATTCTGCTGTACAATCTGTCCTGTCATAAATTGAACTCCCAAAGATGCAATGATCGGATTCATCACGGGGGCTCGCCCTACATCTCCCGCTATAATCAAATTGCCACCTCGGGCGATATATTTTTCCAAAGATTCCATCTCTTCCGGAGAAAGTGCAGTTTGCATATCCGCAACAACAAGAATATTTACTTGCTCCGGAATTTCATCTTCTAAATTAACATTCTCAATAGCAAACCCTTGATTAATCAATGCCCGACGATAAACCCGTTCTTGAACAAAATAACGATAATCCCGATCCCCAGCCTTTTCACTATTCCGAACGCCGTGACCAGTTAAAAAACCCACAACAGGAAGATCATCATCTACTAACTGTCGAATAGCCGCAGTAACTTCCGCCTCACTCGGATAGATCCACATATCACGGAACATACGAAGAAAAACTTTCCGTCCGTTCTCCCGTTCCAGCACACGCACTACATGGTTATCTTCCGATGACAAATCAATGATTTGCTTTAGCTCTTCCGGTTTCAAATACATATTCGTATCAAGCCCTTGTGCCACACTTAGTTTAACCATAATTTCCCGATCTGTAAGTCCCGGATTCAAAGAATAAAGTCTTTCATTCTGACTTTTATCATAGAAATACACGTATTTCATCTTTATTTCCGGTTTAAAACGAGTATATTGTTCGAATTGTCTCTGATCATATAACCTGTTTCCCGGCTCCCCCGTCCAATTAAACTCATCCAAGCAATTCACATAAGTCGTCATTGTTAATCCACCCGTGGCCATATTCAAAATCTCCTGACTATTCTCTGTCAACGTCTGTTGCTTGGTCCGGGTAGCATCATAAAAACATTTTAATGAAGGACGGGCACTGAAATAGCCGATGACCACGGCAAATATCACAACTGCAATATATTTACCCAAAGAAATCTTCCAAGGTGTCTTTTGGCGAATAGCTTTCAATCGTAAAATAGAAAGAGTTAGAAAAAGAACGATCACGATCAGAAAATAAAGCAAATCTTCACTACAAATCATACCTCGCACGAACTCGTTACAACGACCGTTAATTGACAACCAATAAGTAATTTCCCGCACAAAATCAATATTTTGCCCGATTCCCTTGATCACATTCAGCAAAGCAAATATAGCTAATGTACCCATGGCTGCCACCACCTGATAAGAGGTAATACTAGACATGAATAAACCGATTGCGGCATAAGCGCAAATCAACAAATAAATTCCCAGCAAGCCGGTCAACACCATGGACACATCCAGTTGTTTTACGACAAAAGCGGAATAAATCACATACACGCAAATGATCCCGATCAACACCAAGCCGTACACTAGCATGGACAAATATTTTCCCAAAATAATTTGCGAATTACGAACCGGAGAAGAATACAACAATTTTATTGATCCGCTGCTTAACTCTCCACTCATTAATCCCATTGTCAATAACGGAATATACAGATATAAATACTCTTGCAATGTTTTGAAAAAACCATGCAGACCCGCATAAATATCGAGTGTAAGATTACCAACACCATACCCCATGGCTTTCCGTACCACATTTGCATCCACTACTCCCGTAAAAGCAAAAGAACATTGAATTGTAAACACGATTAGAATCAACCAAGCTACCGGAGAATAAAAGAGAGATTGTAACTCCGCTAAAGCTATTCTATATATAATTTTCATAAATCCCTGATTTTAATATGACTATTTCTTTTTTGATAACTCGGCAAAGATGGCATCCAACGATTTTTTTTCAACCCCAACTTCTACTAACTGCCATTTTTTCTCCACACTCGTCTCCACCAAGCGTTCCACCACGCCACTCACATCTTTAAAACTCAACCGAAAACGATGATCTCCCATTTCTTCTCCATTAACAATCCCTTCCAATTGTAACAATTCATTCAAAGGTGGAGCCTGCTTCAAGGTTACCAGTAAACTATTGGGAACGATGTAATTATTGAATTCGTCTACTGTTCCGGAGAAAACCAAATGTCCTTCTTCAATCATTCGGATATGATCGCAAATAGCTTGCACTTCAGTCAACATATGCGTGGACAATATCACGGTTCGTTCTTCCGCAATCTCTTTTATCAAATGCCGAATCTCGACAATTTGGTTCGGGTCCAACCCGTTAGTCGGTTCATCCAACACGACAAGAACCGGTTTATGAATAATAGCCTGAGCAATACCGACCCGTTGCTGGTATCCACCGGAAAGATTCCGAATCAAACGTTTTCTGAAATGGGTTATCTTACATTTTTCCATCGCCTCTTCCACCGCACCCCTTACCCCTACAGATGGGATCCAACGTAAATAGGCACAATATGTTAGATATTCTTCCACGGTCAAATCAATTCGTAGAGGCGGATGCTGGGGTAAAAAACCAATAAACCGTTTCGCTTCCACGGGATTGTTCTTCGTGTTCATCCCGTTAATATAGACATCCCCATCCGTCTGTCTCAACACCCCACACATAATATTCATCAGAGTCGATTTACCTGCCCCGTTAGAACCCAATAATCCTTGAATTCCATTTTTTTGAACATCAAAACTAATTCCTTGAATCGCCCATTGCACGCTATAACGATGGGACAAATTCTCCACTTTTACAATAGCTTCTTCCATACAATTTAATTAAAATCTTTCATACAACTTTTACATACAATCTTTTAAACACATGAAACACCCTAAGTATCTTGACTCTCATCAAAACACCTCTCATAATCAATAACTTCAAAAACTAAAAATACAATTAGGTAAACAAGAGAACTGGGGGTTCCCAGTTCTCCAAGCACACTACTCTATCGACGTTGCATCACGTACACATCGAATACTTAATAAGTTATTTTTCGTCATACTATTCCGTACAACTTTTGAAGAATTATAAATAATCTGTCGATAATAAATCGTATTACCTCCCGGCTTGGACTCGTCAACCGTTGCCGTCCAATAGAAACCATACACACTCTCGAAAGAGTACACCTCCATAACCCGATCATCCAGTATCAGATAGCCGGATAATTGTAGATTAATTCCAGTTCCTTCAACTCCCTGTTGCAACAATTCTCCTTGAATACTTCCCCGTTTTCCTGATTGTTTCAAGTCGCTAATACTCATACCTAAGGCTTTTTCCAAGTTCTGCCAATCATCATCCGTAGGTAATCTCCATCCCGCCGGAACCGCAGCGAGCGCAGCCTCGTAATCATACAATCCACCAAAATCTTTATAATATTCGGCATTTTTCTTATCATTATAATATCCTTCCGGTAACGGGGTCAGATCAGGTGCGAAAACACCCTCGTCTGGAATAAACTTCAAGTTTTCTGTCATCCACTCCAAACCGGCATAACGCACCCAATGATATTCGTTTCCATCTCGCACATCCGTATAACTCCCGGTCGCCTCCGGTTGTATATTAATTTCATTATTCGAATCATCACAAGCAACACATCCAAAGAATATTGCAAGTAATAATAACATATATTGTTTCATAGGTTTCATCTGTTTATTAATTAAAAATCACACCTAAATCCTCAATAATCTTTTTCAATATCTGGTATTTTTTGATCACGATAGGATAGTTTGCATTTTCATTCATAAAATCCTCTTCTGGTTTGTCAAATAGCGCATTCGTATAGTCTTCCAAATCATAATTTTTAGCCTTGAAATTCACTATATAAGTATAACCGTTAAATCCATAACCATAAGTACTCAAAAGACCCAAATCTTTCTCCGTAGGATATTGCGCCATAAACTCTTTTACTGGCTCTTCTCCCATAATATAAGTGCTATAATACTGCGCACAGAAAGAATAAAATTCATCAAACATACTTTGATCTAAAGTCGCTACTTTATTAGCGACCATACTTTTTATTAAAGAAGACTTATAAGCTCTCTGCTCTTCATCTGTCATTTTACTTACTCCTTCAACCGCAATAGCCGTACAGCGCCAACCTGCATACACATCCGGATTCTGTAACACGTAATCTTCATAATTATAAACATATTGATCAATCCGATCAACCAGTAACACGGAATAAGGACGTAAACCTTCTCCTAATGAAGGCAAAACCAGCTCTTTAATAAATTCAACAGCTTCTTTTTTCTCCGCATCCGATTTTATATATTGATATTCAAATATATTCATATTACTGGTGGATGTATTCAAACCATAGCTTATATCCACCAAATGAAAAGAATAGACCGCATTACCTTCCGGATCATTTCCCAAATATTCTCTCTTCAAAGTATCATTAAAAAGAAGATAGACCTTTTCTTGTGCGTAAAACTCTTTTTGCAGGGCCGCATCAGCTTTCGAAACCCCATAAGGTTCTAGAAAATAATCCGCATCCGATTCATTCGGTGTCAAACTATCCTCGGTACAACTGAAACACACGGTAGTGATCAAAATCAGCCCTATTAGATGATATAATAATCGTTTCATAGCATTTAATAATTAATAGTTTCTACAACCGGACGGACTCCTCGTTCATTATTCTTCATTCCCGTATTATATTCCAATACTTCTTTAGGAATCGGTAACGTATAAGCAGCATCATTTTCTTCCAGCTGGTACACCACGGTCTGAACAGGAACATTTGTCCAAGACACATACTCGAATGTCGTGTAACTTTTCCGTATTGTTTTCGTGTAAGGTTGTTTCTCACACACCATATATCTTCTCAGATCAAACCAACGATGTCCTTCCAAACACAATTCTCGTTCTCGTTCTTCCCGGATCAATTCGATTAAATCCGCTCCACTCTCTTCAGAATTGGTGTATTGTCCCGTTGCCAAACGTTTCACTCTCAAATCATTTAATGCTTTACGAGCATCATCTTCTTTCCCTTGATAGGCCGTAGCTTCTGCTAGATTCAAATAAGCTTCTGCTGTACGGAACAAAAAATTAGCAGATAATGATGTACGGGAAAAATCAGCAACGGCCCCACCTTTCACGTATTCCACGTATCCTCCAGACTCACTATATTTTACAAAATAGCTCTTTCGTAAATCATTATCTTTATACAAAGCATAAAGTTCATCTGAAATTCCCATATCTTTTTGTAAACCTGAAATAGTAAACCTTATTCCCCCCATTCCCATCGTAAATATCACCTCCGGTAAAGTAGTGTCCAAAAAGAACGGAATTCCTTCCATCATATTCAAATCACGTAAATCATCTTGTTTTGCAAGAACTTTTTTCGCATAAGATTCAGCCATCTCCCAATTTTGCATATACAAATGAACCCGGCTCAACAATAAGTAAGTTGCTGTTATATCGGCCCGGTAAATTGATTTATGGACCGTTTTTTCCAAGCATTTCTCAGCTTCTCCTAAATCTGCCAGCACTTGTGCATATACCTCTTCCACGGTATTTCGGCCATACACTTTATCTTCTATATATTCCGTATTCTTAATTGGCACACCCAAATCATTTTTCGCCCCGGTCTTCGTGTAAGGCTTACCATATAAGTTTACCAAGATAAAATAATAAGCACCACGTAAAAAGTAAGCCTCACCCTTAATCCTCATCACTTCCAGCTCATCTTCCTCCTTAGGAGTACTTTGTTCATCAATAGAGGCAAGTATCATATTGGCAATATTGATATGCTTATAAATTTTATTCCAATCCGAGGATTCTTTTCGGATAGAAGTTCCTAATGCATCAATCCCCACTTGTTGCTGCCATGTATAATAACCGAAATAGCGTTCCCTCGCATCCCATGAAGCTCCATTACCGGAACTTCTGATATTTTCTTGTACCTCATCCGTCATCAAATGAATATAAGGATAATACCAACCATCCGTTCCGTAAGTATACCCCATATGTTCTGGAGCATTAGTAGGCATATACACGCTCCCCAATAATAATTCATCCAGATCTTCATATCCCCTCACGTAAGCCGTATCTTGAGAATACTCTTCCAAAAAACCGGAACAAGAGGCGAACATGAAACTCAATATACTAATAATGCTATATACTCTTTTCATAATTCAAACTTTAAAATGAAACACTTACACCTACTGTATAAGTCGGTCTATCCGTTAATTGAATCTCAGCAAAACCACTCTGCTGCGGGGCCTGTCCTTTTAACTTATTGGAACAAATTGTAAAGAGATTAGTCGCCGAAAGATTTAAAGCTAACCGGGATAATTTTATCCTCTCTAGTTTCTCCATCGGGAACTCATAGGTTAGACTCATTGTCGAACACTTCAAGTAATTACCACTTACCACCCGAATATCGCTATAGTTATACATATCCAGCGAATTATTGGCTATCGTCGGAATTTTTTCACCTAAAGAAGAGTAATGCGTCCAATAACAATTCGGGGTTGGAATAACCGTATTCTTTTCATCCCCCGTTTTCCTCCACCTCTTAACAAACTCTCTTCTTACATTATTTTCTGGAAGGAACGCATTAGAGTCAAACAACTTAAACAACCTAATTTTTGAACCCAAGCTATAAGCTAGATTCATATTTAAACGCCAATTTTTATACCTAAACGTGTTATTAATGCTTCCGGACATCGTCGGTTCCCGGTTTCCTGTCGCTTTCAAGACACGAGTATACACATCATATTTTGTCAATCCTTCCAACTCCTCCTGACGTTCTTGCATATCGTCAAATATCGGGTAACCATTAGTTGGATTCAAACCTACGAATTTATAAGAATAAAACGTTCCTACCGGTTTTCCCTTTACTAAGGCGGTTCCATTTAAAAAATTATTCAATTCAAACTGTTCTGCTCCGGGCAGCGTTTCTACCTTGTTAAAAACATTCGAAAAGGAAGTTGCTAAAATCCAGTTAAAATCACGTGTTTCCACGGGAATAATCGTCGCTGCAATGCTATATCCAGAATTCTTAACATTCCCGGAATTCACGACATACTCTTCCAAACCATTTACCGTTGATATTTGCTTAGTCAGGAAAGCATCTTTTGTACGCTTGTAATACACAGAAGCCTCCATCTGTAATCTCCTCTTAAATAAAGAAAAAGTCAAACCTCCATTGAAAGAACTCGTTTTTTCCCATTTCAAATTCGGGTTCGGGTACACGGAAAGTTCCGAAACCAATTCATTATAAAGTGGATCTGTCGGTAATTGTTTAATAATCATCGTTGGCGATTGCCCTTCCAACATATTCCCTTGGTACCCGAAAGATGCCTTTAACATGATATAATCAATCCAGCTTCTTTGCAACCACTCATGTTCGGAAATTGTGTAATTCCCTGATAAAGACCAAATAGGTAATAACTTATCGTTACTCTGATCACCAAACTTGTTTGAACCATCAAAACGCACGTTACCATTCAAAGTAAAAAAACTTTGATAACTGTAAGAAACCGTAGCATAAGCAGAAAGCAAATTAGTCAGATTATCCGAGATCGTCGGGTAGGCATTAGCCTCCAACCAAGCCTTAAAAGCCGGATAATCATTTAAAGTCGTTATGGAGAACTGTTTTCCTCTATCTTTATAATACCCCCTCATGGTACTACTATTTCCCTTGTATTTTGTAGAACTCACCTCATACCCCACGCTAGCATTAACATTATGCTTATCCTGTCCAAAATACTTGTCTAGATTCAACTGAACCCGTAGCATATAATTTCTATTCCGAGTACTATTCGTGGCCAACTCTCCACCGAAAGGTAACGCAGACTCCGAATCGTCTCCTTTTGCCGGGGCATCTCCATACTCTGACTGACACAACAAGGCAACATGATGACTTTTCTCTCCCCACCATCCCTCAATATCGGTATTTGACGTTGAATAAGACCCCACGACACTCGCATTCAGATAATCCGTGAATTTCACGTTTAAAGTCATATTAAAAGATATGGAAGCCCCTTCTTGATCATACGAACTATTATCAAGTTCATTCAAAATATTATAACGGAAAGAATTTGCCGTTCCTCCTGAACTCTGATAATAGTAATAATCTCCGTTCTCATCAAAAACCGGAATCGCACGACTGGTATTATACGCATAATCCAAAGGGGCAATCTCGTCTTGCGAATACTCTCTGGAAGTCACGTTTCCATTAATTCCCAATGAAGTTGAAATACGAGGAGATAAATCTGCATTCAGATTCAATGCAACAGTATAACGTTCATTATTATTACCTTTAATCACGTCGTTATCTTTTGCATACCCTACAGACGAATAATAACGCACCGTCTCCGTCCCCCCGGAAATACTTACCGTATGTTGATGTGAAAAAGCATCTTCTGTCAACAAATCAAACCAATCCGTATTCAAGCACTCTAGATACTGTACTTGTTTTGTAAATTCGTCATAAGTTAAAGCACCCCGATAAAGTTGATTAACAAGTCCTTCATAACCGACCATATTCATCCCTCCCGGAAACTTGTACCCGGAGTCCACTAGATCTTTAGAAAATTCCATCCGTTCTTTCGAGTTCATCAAATCTACCTGACGATCCGTGTAACGGGGGCGGCGCTTATAGGACACGTTCATATTATAACTGATAATCGGCTTACCAATGTGCCCTTTTTTCGTGGTAATCACAATCACCCCGTTAGCAGCTTTCGCCCCATACAAAGCCGTGGCTGCCGCATCTTTCAATATATCCAGACGCTCAATATCCTGTGGATTTAACCCGGCAATAGCATTACCGATCCGGTTCACGTAGTCAGGATTATTCAATTCCTCCGGACTGATGTTTACCGGATCCTGCAACACGATTCCATCCACCACCCACAAAGGTTCCCGGTTTCCAATCAATGTTGAAGTTCCCCGGATTCTAATTTTAGGTACAACACCCACTTCCCCTGAATTGCTCATAAACATCATATCCGGAATTTGCCCTTCTAGCATCTGGTCTATGGATAATACACCCGGACGCATGATCTTGTCAGCATCTACAGATGTAATAGCCCCCGTTGATCTTTTGCGACTAATCGTTTGGTAACCGGTTACTACGACCTCCTTCATCTCCTCTACATCATATTCCATACGGATTCTATACAAATCCTTATCTGGTAGCAATTTCACGTATTGAGTCTTCATTCCCACAAAAGTCACGACCAAAGAATCCACACTTCCGGTCACTTCCAGTACAAACTCCCCCTTAGTGTTTGATGCCGTACCAATGCTCGTCCCTTTCAGTAGTACTGTCACCCCGGGAAGTGGTTCATTCCCTTTATCCGTGATAACTCCTCGAATTGTCCGGCTCGTTTTTCCCGTCGTTACAGCTTCAACCTTCCGAATAATAATAGACTTCATTTCAAACTTATACGTGAAAGGTTTTCCTTCAAATAACTTCTTTAACGCAACATCAACCGTCACATCCTTTACGTCCAAAGAAACCATTCCAATCTCATTTAACTGCATAGCACTATACACGAAATCCAATCCCGTCTGCTTGTTAATTTCCTTAAAGACATCTTGAATCTTCACCTGTTCCAAGTGAATAGCCACCCTTTGTTCCTGAGCCATTACTTCCCATGGAATCAACAACATTATTGCTAATAAAAATACTTGCAAAGTTTTACACTTCACATTGTTTTAGGTATAAAATACCCCTTAAGTAAATCCATCTTCGTTTTTTTTCCATAAATTTGCCATTTACTATTTAACACTGGATGTAAACTTACATCCTATCATATACCGAGAGTTGCCCCACAACTTTCGGTTTTTATTTCACGGTAACAATATCTCCTTGAATATTGAATTCTACAACTGCAGTCTCTTCCATCAGATGAAGTACATCCGATATATCTGCAAAACGAGTGATAATTCCTGTAAATGTATGTTTCTTAATATGTTCATTTGCATAAAATACTTTCACATCATACCAGCGACTCAATCGCTCCATGATCTCCTCTATCGGCTCGTCTTCAAAAACAAACTTACCATCCTTCCAGGCTATCGCCCCGTATGGATCCACATTTTCCACCTCTACGGATTGAGTTGCCACCGTAAACAACGCCATCTGATTAGGCTCAATTTTCACTTCTTCCCCCGTGGCACTCACCCGAATCCCAATTTTACCATTTACCAGCGTAGTTTTTACCGTACCTTTCCGATAGGTATCTATATTGAACTCAGTCCCGTACACTTTAACCTCCATTCCTTCATCCGTGGCCACAATAAAAGGATGTACAGAATCTCGTACTACCTCAAAATAAGCTTCTCCGGTCAGATACACTTTCCGTTCTTCTCCGGTAAAAGTCACCGGGAAATGAAGTTGCGTGAGTGAATTCAACCAGACCTTCGTTCCATCAGCCAATTTTAATTGATAAAATCCTCCTACCGGAATCTGCATCGTGTTGTACACGATCTCCTTACCAACTTCTTCTCCCTGAATTTTTGCTCCCACGTAATTCAATCCTAACAAGGAATCATTTCGAATGCCGCATTCCTTCATTCCCTCTATAAATTCACTCCTTTGCGCTAAACACACTCTTTCACCTGTAGACAAAATCAACTCGGCTTTCACTCCTGGAACAATCCTTTCCATTTGAGCAATCCTTTGGCCGGCTTTCATCGACCTCCACTCATTGAATCCCCCACCCACAAACACCCCTACCAACAAAACAATAGATGCTGCCACCGGCCAGTAATACATTATTTTCCGTTTTTTAGCATTACCCGCATATGACCTATGAATAGATTTCAGGAAACGTTCCTTCTCTTGCTGTTTGCGAGTAGTTGACAAAATCGGGCCACTTGTCATGTTCCATATTTTCTTCCATTGGCGAAAATATTCCCGATGACTCTCTCCCTCTTCCATCCAGCTTTTCAACTCACGAATCTCCCCTTCTGACGCTTTTCCGTCAAGCACGTTCCATATTAATTGATCTATTTCATTCGTCATAGTTTTTCTTTTTATACTTCTATGACAACCTCAAAAGAAAAAACCCCTACGCTATACTCAAAAATTTACAAAGAAAATTAAACTCAACAACCATTCTAGTTCTTTCCGTAAACGTGATAACGCTTTAGTCATCTGAACTTCAACCGTTTTTACTGATATTCCCAAACGTTCAGCAATCTCTTTATTCGACAGTTCTTCCATCTTGCTCAACATGAAAACTTCCCGACAACGTTCCGGCAACTTATCAATTGCCTCCCGAAGAGCGTTACTTATATCCTCTCCCAACAACACCAACTCTGCCTCCGGCGTTTGCACGATCTCTGTAAAATAAAAATCCAATACTTCCCGATCAGCATAATTACTAACCACCTTCTGGTGCTTGATCTCGTTCAAACAACTATTGTAAACGGATTTGTAAAGATAAGATTTTATAGACAAATGAATATTCAGATTCGCATGATCCTCATATAACTTACAAAACGTTTCTTGCACAAGATCATGAGCCAACTCTATCTCCCGAACAATACGCCCTGCATAATTCAACAGCCCTTCGTAATATTTGTCAAAAAGATACTCGAAAGCCTTTTCTTCTCCTTTTTGCAAGGCACCCAATAATACTTCATGGTTATCAAAAGGATGCATATTCATTTCCATAGATTTCACAAATCTAAGAAAAAACAGAATATACACCACGAGATATCCTCTCAAAATTTAATACAACTTTTCAAAGAAAAAGAAGAATCAAATACATAAACTTACCAAACAACAAGAAAATAGCTCACAAAAGTGTAGCTATTTTCTTGTCATTAATATACAAACACACGATCAAACTATTCCGCCAATACCTGTTTCAATTTCTCAACAATCCCATTTTTATCAAATCGCCCCACAATTCTCCCATCAGGCCCAATTAATAATAAAGCCGGAATTGTACTTATTGCATATTTATTAGCCACATCCCCCTCTGAATCACAAAGCTGCTTCCATCCACACCCCTCTTCTTCCAATGCTTTTTTCCAAGCCTCCTGATTTTTATCTAAAGAAATCCCTATCACGGAAAAACGTTCTCCTTCGTATTGTTCATGTATTGCCGCTATCGTCGGGAAACTCGCCCGGCAAGGCATACACCAAGACGCCCAAAAATCTAACAAAAGATACTTTCCTCGTTCTCGTGACAAAATAAACTCCTCTCCCTCAATTGTAGTTAATGTAAAATCCGGTGCTATAACCCCCGCTTCCGTTTTTGCCAATCTTTCCGCATAATCCTTTATGCGAATAATTTCTTGCTCTTGCAACATTTTAGAATCCAAATAAGATATCATTTTTTCTATGTGTTGAGAAGACGCCTTAGATGATCGATAAGAAACGATCCGCAATGATATCGGTGAATCCGGATAAGTTTTAATAAAATCAATCTCTTTCTCTTCCATTTCCTTTTGTAACTGGTCTCGATACCTAATCAAACACGCTTTATTAACCTCCTTCTCCGAAAGACTGATTTTCAAACTTATATTATAAAGAGAATCATTATAAACCGATATCCCCCGATTATAAATATGATATTGATCGTTTATCGGCGTTCCGGAAGCTATAGCTTTATAGGAAGATTCACCCTTCACCTCAATTGTTCCATTTTCCAAATAAAAATCACATAAAGAAACAAAACGTCCCTTAACAACAATCAAAGCCCACAAAGGTTTCTCCACGGAAGATCCCGTAAACTCAAAATATCCATCTTTAACACACACGCTATCGATATCTTTTGACGGAGGTCCCACCAATCGCAAATACACCTGAGTTCCGTCCGCAAGCTCCGGTACATTCCCTATAATTTTATACCCATCTGCACAAGATGTTAAGATCTGGCACACCAACATCAAAAATATAAAACTTCCAAAGAATAACTTTTTATTCATATTACATAAATTTACGATATAAACTAACGACTTTTCCTTCTACATGATCATATCTAGTGATTATTTCACCTTTAGAAGAAAGAGTCGGGTTAATTATCAACAAAGCAGACTCGTTCTCTCCCGTTTGTATTGCAATACCAAACTCATCTAACTTCGAAGAATTATCAAAGGCGTAATGCATCGCAAGAATCTCTCCTTCATAACGATAAATCTCATTAACCGCACCCGCTCCGGCCGAAAGATTCTCCAAGTTAATCGCTTGCAACATATTCCCGTTACTGATAAACAAATAAGGTGACGTTGGATGCAAGGCAAAGCAACTCCCTTCACACACCACACCAGCCGGCAACTCCATACAAGCAAGTAACTTTGCCCTACCATCCCACTCTATCGCCATTCTACGTAAAACATACACTCCCTTATCTAACACAATACTATATATATCATCATCATACAAAATTGCCCCCATCCATATCATTTCCCCTTGGACATCATATAAATCTACCCCGGATACAGATTCTTCTTCATTCCACACCACGGAAGAAACTCTTGAAGAAAGCGTTGTTGCCGCATAATACACGAAACGATGATTCAATTCATCCAAAGCGAAATAATAAGACGTATAAGCTCCTTTTACAAGGAACGGTGCAACTTTATACCCTCTCTCATCACCCTCAAAAGGGTATTGATAATAAGCATCATCCGGAGATCCCATACTTCCCGACACCTTACCATAAACTAAACCATCAGAAACAACACTCAATGCATTCTCGTTTCGATAATATTCCGAAGTAATATTATCGATATGAAGGGACTCGTTTTTAAATTCATCTTCATAATATTTACAACGCACAAGTGAAGTCCCATCTAATTCCGGTGATTTCCCATTTTTACAAACCACGGAAACACGATCCATGTAAGCCCCCGTGATTCCATCCTGATACCTGAGTTGTTTTACCATCAAAGGTGTACCCGACAACTTTTCGTTATTCACCTCTTGATAAACATCTTGATACAACATTTGTTCATCCTCATACGATTGAAAAGCAAGTGCCGCCTTTCCATCCCGTTGTGCCGTAAGCATCAACCATCCGGAATAAAAAGGAGATACAACACTCACCTGCATAACTTTAGAATAACGCACATCTGTTGTCATATCTCTTACCTCAAAAGTCAACGGATTAGAGGAAACCGCAACAGGAATCCGAGTAAAAGTATAATTAAAATCTTTTGTCTTGCAAAGCGTATCCGGACCTATACGCCAACAATAAGTAAGATTACTCTCATCAATATTCGTTATTACCTTAGGAGTTATTGACTGTGATTTCTGAAGAACAAAACGATAAGAATCATCAAGTCCACTGATTGCCACTTCTTCTAAAGGAACATAATTATAATTTCCTTTATCCTCTATACAAGCATTCAGACAACACAATAACCATACACTAAATAAATATATCTTTCTCATAGTATCAATTCTTAAATTTCTTTACTAAAATCCTCCCAAACTCTCTGCCACGGGAGCTTTCAGATCTTCGTCGTAAGGATTATCCTTCTCATTATACAACCATTGCCGGAACTCCAGAACCGTTGTCTTCACCTCTGATTCCCTATAATTTTTATATATAAAATTTCCAGTGCCGCGATCAGTCCATTGTATATATTTATCTGTTTCAAATGGATTCGTTCCATCGCTCACATTCATAAATTCTAACCACAACCGAAACTTCATCGAAGAATAACTTCCTAAATAATGATCGTATGGATCCCACACCCAATAATCCGGTTTCACTAATTGATCAGTTATCACTATTTTCACTTTATCTATAGCTCCCGATTTAAAATTTTCATTATCAACTAACTGTAATACTAATTCATAAGAATTATTTTGCATATCCCCTGTCCGTAACAATTTAATTTTTGCCACACCAACATTCTTACCAGCCTCAATAAACTGTTCATTTTCATCTAATAATTGATAATGAGTGTTTAACACAGCCGTACTTTCATCCTCCACAACTTGCCAAGAAAATGGCACGACATTATCATTATAGCGCCCTGCATAAACAACAGGAATTTCATATATCACATCTCTAACAGATTCTTCTGAAAAAGTAAAGGTATAAGACAACCCGGGATACCCCTCTTCTACTTCATTTACATCAAAAGAAATATAATTACGCTCATCAAATTTCTCAATTTCATCTGTTGAGCATCCCGTCCATAACACAATAGACAAAATCAAAAGGAAATAATATATCACTTTCATATCAATTCAATATTTATAAATCTAACTCTCCATTTGAAGGAATATTACCATATTCAAGTTCCGCTTCCGGCAATGGGAATGTATAATACTCTACTTTCATCGGGGTCGTAGCTGCAGACGACCATGGATTAAAACCAGGAGTTGTTGAAGACTTTAAACGTTTCCAAAAGAAAAACATCTGTCCTTCAGCATAAGTCTCCTTACGCATCTCTTTCTTTATATAGTCAAGCAATTGATTCGCACTAGCATCTGCTACAATCCCTTTATCTTCGGATAAATAACCTCTATGTGATTTCAATTCTCGCAATAATCGGACAGATTCTCCCGGATTATCCTCGATATTACATTCAGCCGCAATCAAATACATCTCACCCAAACGAATCAAAGGTACCGTTTCTTTCTTCATCACCCCCGAACTACTAACCCGTTGATTATATTTGCTGGAAATAACCTTATTATTAGCTCTATCATTAGAAAGCAAATACAAATACCGGAAATCATTCGCATCCTCAAAAACCCCTAATCCATACACACCCCATCCATCGGATAATGAATATTTTTCGGATGTAAAATAAGTTTCATAATAATTAGCCAACTTAGGAACATTCAACCCACAAATCAACTCCGGCATGAAAATCCGATCCCCGGAAGTTACATCCGTCTCACTTACCCACGTGAAAGGAGATTCTTCTATCACCTTCATTGCATAATGGTTTGCATTCTCCACATCACCCATATACAAATACACTCTAGCCTTCAAAGCATTCACAGCCCAATAATTAAAACGATATTGTCGATTCGCCATAAAATCATTTTTTCCGGAATAAGTACAAATAACTTCTTTCAAAATCGGATCATCACTTGCCTCTAATATTTTCTCGGCCTCGTTCAAATCTTTCAATACCTTTTCCATAATTTCCTTCGCCGGTAAGTGCGGATATCGAACCCGTTCATAAGTTTCCACATACGGTATCGCAATACGATCTTCGTTATCTTGATACGCCGGTGCAAACATTCGTAACAAATCAAAATGCATAAAAGCCCGCATGGCCAACGCCTCCGCTTCCAACACATCTCCCTCATTATTAATAAAGAGATCTTTACGAGACTTAATATCTTTCAAAATACTATTCACATTTGCCACATTATTATACATGGTATTCCATATAGCATCTATCGTGGGGCGCACTGTCTTGTCTTCATAATTGTAATTACTAGTAGGATGCCATACATAATTTCGAGCTAACCCTTCCAAAAAACCATACGTCAGTTGATGACCATACAAATCCGGATGAACAAGATTTATATAGGTACCGTAAAGCATTTGCTTAAATCCATCTTCCGTCTCGATCAAATCTTCTCGATCTTTCTCTGTTGTCGGTTGAACATCCAACCAATTCCCACACCCTTCAACAACGAAGACTACACTCAACATGAAAAAATAATATATCACTTTCATAATTCAATTCTTTAAAAATTTGCACGCAAACCAACAGTAAATGAACGAGCGAAAGGATATGAAGTGCCCCGTTCACGTTTCACCGTGGACCAATAAAACAAATCAGACATATTAAATGAAAATCTCAAGCTCTCCATACGCAAACAAGAAATCCAATTCTTTGGCATTTCATATTGTAACGAAAAAGAAGAAAATTGCAAATAATTCAAATCTTGAACAAATCGAGAACTTGCATACGTGAAATATTGTACTAATCGGCTAGTAACATTCGCTTTATACTTTACAACATCCCCTGGTTTTTGCCAAGTTTCTGTCAAGACTCGCTTATCTACATTCTGATATTTGTTCGAATTTTCAACCTTGTCTACCACCGTCTGATTATAAGCCTCGCCACCATATTGATATGCAAAAGTTGCATTCATATACAAACCTTTCCAACCGACATTTACTCCAAAAGTACCTCTAATTTTGGGTTCTGTATCTCCCACGACAATTTTATCAAGGGCATTCCAGATCCATGTAGGCTTTCCTTCTTTCGTCAAAAAAAGCTCTTCCCCGGTCATAGGATCTATACCTAAAGAACGAACCGCATAAATCGCCGTGGTTGATTGTCCTTCTTCATATTTTGTTAGAAATTTATGAGAAGCTTGCTTATATTCATTTTCCGTTTTTCCCTCCGAATTATCAATAGATTTATTATAGGACTCTAATGCGGAAGAAATGGACAAAATCTTATTTTTATTGTGACTTGCATTCAAAAAGACAGAAACATTGAACGTTTTCTTCTTTATCGCAAAAGCTCGCAATGATAACTCATAACCCGTGTTTCTCATACGACCTAGATTTTCCGTAAAGCTATCAAATCCGACTGACGGGGGAGTTGTTACTGGCAAAACCATATCATGAGTTTCTTTTTTATAAAAACTCAAAGAAAAATCAAATCTATCAAACAAACCTAATGTCAAACCAAAATCATAAGACTTCGTTGTCTGCCAACGTAGATTCTCATTACCTAGCCCTTGTAACACAACACCAATATTTCCATCATATCTATCATTTTTCGTGGCAGCATAAATATCCTTAGCTTGATAAGGAGAAAAACTAATTGATCCGAGTTCTCCGTAAGTAGCACGCAATTTTAACACATTCACAAAATTCAGTTTTCTGATAAACGCTTCATTATGCACGTTCCATCCCAAACCGATACTATAAAAAGGTGCCACATTTTCCGCTGAACCAAACTGTGAAGAACCATCTAATCGATAAGAAAAATCAAACAAATAACGACTATCAAATGCATAATTAGCGGAAGCAAAAAAACTGGCCAATCGAGTATGCCCTTCCGAGTTATTCGGTACTCCACCTTCCTCGTATCCTTCTGCATACGCTGGTTCCGACGCATCATTTCCACCAAATCCTTGGGCGGTAAATCCATACACAACACTTCGAGAATCAGACATGGAAACACCAGCCGAAGCCGTGGCAAAATGCTTTCCGATATTTCGAGACCAAGTTACCAGTAAATTTCCTTCCAATGCATCCTGTTTCACTTGGGAATAAGTATAACGCCCACGCAATATTTCATCTTCTGTCGTTACATCTGACATACCTTCCCCATAATCTTTATAAGTAACAGAATTGGGAGATAAAAACGAAGTCGTTTCATTTTGATTTCTCGTATAACTTATTCTACCATTCAAACGAAGCGAAGAATGTATTAACCAATCAAAAGAAAAATTCTCATTAACATTAGAACTTGTACTTTCATCCTTATTTCCAACAAAAGCCTCATATAACGGGTTAGAGGGTTCATTATTAACACTTCCCCAAAGATTACTTAAATTTCCATATTGGTCTACAAAATAATAAGACTTATACAAATCCCCTTTCTCATCATATATAGGATAAAAAGAATTTATTGTCGTGTAATCACTAAAAGCCCCGTAAGGTGATTCTTTTGATTTTGTTATCCCAACAGACAAATAATTACTAAAAAGTAGTCTATCATTATAATTATACGACAAATTTACCCCTATTCCGTAATTTGTCCTAGAGGATTTCTTCATTACCCCTGGATTACTAGAATAATTTAAATCCACGCCATAACGCATTCTATTATCACCACCTGACAAATTCAACGAGTGCTTATGTCCAACCACATTGCGAACGGGTTGTGACAACCAGTCGGTATCTACACCTTCGGCAACCCAACGAGCAATTTCATTATACCCGGGAGCCAATGTTCCATCGTTATTCCGATACAACCCCAAACGATTAATTAATTGCAAATTTTCTTTTGCATTCAAAAGATCATAACTAGACAAATCAGGCAAATTAAAATCCAAATCCATCGAATAACTTATCTGGAGTTCACCGGACTTAGGTTGAATCGTCTTGACAACAATCACACCATTGGCTGCACGTGATCCATAAATAGCCCCGGCAGCTGCATCTTTCAAAATTGTAACAGATTCGACCCTATTCATATCCAAATCGACAATCTTCTCCAAGGTTGTCTGATAACCATCCAAAATAAATAACGGTTGGTTCGGATCATTTACCAAGCCGGACTTATCAATACTCTCAAATCCTTGAAAAGAACTTTCTCCCCTAAAACGAATTTTGGGCATCGTATTCGGATCCGATCCCATTTCAATATTTTCCGTAATAGATAAAGAGGGATCCAACAAAGCTAAACTTTTTATCAGATTCTGACGTCCGACAGCCTTCAAATCCTCATTACTATACACGGAAGCATTCCCTGTAAAACTCTTCGCATTATGTGTAACTAACCCTGTTACAACAACTTCTTCTAAACTCTCGGCTTCCTCTTCAAGCGTTACATTTAACGGTTTTCCCTCGTTAAAAGAACGTTCCGCATTTTTCATCCCGATAAAAGAAAAAACCAACACAGGTTTATCAGTTTTCGGAATCACCATCTGGTAATGCCCTTGCATATCGGTCGCTGTTCCTATCGTGGTCCCTTTCAACATAACTGTCACCCCGGGAAGCACTTGTCCAGAAACATCCGACACGGTACCACGAATCACCATTTGTTCTTGCTCCTGTTTTCGCTGTACCTTCCGAATCAAAATAGATCCCATCTCGAAACGATATTCGAAAGAAGTTCCCGTGAATAACTTCGACAACACGGAATCAACAGACACATTCTTCACGTCCATCGTAACACTTGACATCGAAGCCAATTGATCCGGATCATACACGAAATTCAATTTTGTTTGGTCCTTGATCTGCCGGAAGACAACCGACACGTCTACATCTTTCACGTGAATTGATACCTTCTGTTGTTGTGCGAAGGCCCCGAAAGAAAAGCCCAAGCACATCACAATCGTCAACCACCAACGGCGACATGAAAGATTTGGATTCTCCCGCTTAAAAAAATCGGGAAAAACAAAACTCGTCTTGTTTTTTTTCATAAATTTGTAAATTAACAATTAAAACTAACGGATGCGCAAACATCCCGAGACAAACCGTAAACGTGTTGACGCACTTTACGGTTTTTTATTACCATCACTCATCATTGTCCATATTTCACCATAACCACGTTTCCCTTTACCTCAAAACGCAGTGTTGCAGGCCCCTCGATCAAACGAAGCACTTGTTCTATATTTTCATAACGACTGATCACCCCGGTAAATCGTTTTTGTTTCAACGACTCGTTTTCATAGAAGACCTTCACGTCATACCACCTTCCAAGTCGTTCCATGATCTCCTCGATCGTTTCCCGTTCGAAAACGAATTCCCCGTCTTTCCACGCTATATATCTATACGGATCAGCCTCTTCCACCCGAACCATTCCCGTTTTTTCCGAGTACTCGGCCATCTGTTTAGGTGCTAACATCACCTCTTTTCCTGTAGCATTCACCCGAATACCCACCTTACCACTTACCAACACGGTCTGTACCACACCGTGTTGATACGTGCTCATATTAAATTCTGTCCCGTACACTTTCACCTCCATCCCTTCCTCCGTCACCACGATAAACGGATGTTTTGAATCAGGAGCTACCTCGAAATAAGCCTCTCCAGTCAAATACACTTTTCTCTCTTCGCCCGTAAAAGCAACCGGAAAACGAAGTTCTGTCATCGAATTCAACCAGACTTTACTCCCGTCAGACAACGCCAACTGGTAAAATCCCCCCACCGGAATACGCATCGTATTATAAACCAACTCTTCGCCTTGCACCTTTGCCATAGTATAGTTCAACCCGGTCACCGAATCATTTTGAATTCCCGTCTCATTCACACCCTCTATTGATACACGTTGTTGATTCAAAACCACTCGTTCGCCCGTACTCAAAATTAACTCGGCTTTCACACCCGGTACAATCCGTTCTGTCTCCGCCAGCATCCGCATCTCATCCAAATCTCGCCATTCATTGACCATACGTCCCACGAACAAACCGATCAACAAAATAACAGAAGCGGCCACCGACCAACGTAACGTCATCCGTCGACTCTTTCTTTCCTGAATCGTATTTTCCAACCGGGCAAATTCCTCCTTCTTATCCCGGTTAAAATCTATATTCATCCGCTTCTGATAAACCGTGGCAAATTCCTTCAGTAACATCACGTGTTCCGGATCCTTCATCCACGCCTCGACCTTCGCATCATCCAAATTCTCCCGATCCGTCAGTATCAAATTTGCAAATTCTATATCTTCATCCGTGTATCTCATAGATTGTCATTTTGCATCTATCACACGTACCCTTCAAAAAAGGGTGACAAAAAAGATATTTTTTTACCTAAAATCAAAAATAAAAAGATAATCACCTATTACTCAATATGAAAAGTAAAATAGATTCGCCCTGTAACTCATCCCGTAAAAACTTCAACGCCCGTGACATATGTTTCTTGATCGTGTTAATACTCACATCCAGTTCATCAGCTACCTCCTGATATTTTTTCTCCTCCACCACGCACTTCAAGAAAACCTCCCGTTGTTTATCCGATAACTGAGCCAATTTCTCTTCCACACGAGCATAACGCTCATCGTACTCGGCTAATTCGTCTGAAGCCGCTTCCAATAGCTGACTCACCTCCCGTTCATTCACCTCCACCACCCGCAAATGTCTCAAGTAATTTAACGCATAATTCTGAGCCAACGTAAACAAATAAGATTTTGCAGAATAAGATAAATCCAAGCGTTTCCGGTTATTCCAAAAAGTCAAAAAAGTATCGTGAACAATATCCTTAGCCACCTCTTCATCCCTCACGTAACCATACACGAATCCCACGAGATTCCCGTAATGCAAATCAAACAACTCCACAAAAGCCCTATGCTCCAAAAAATCTTTCGACATATTATCCTTTATTCACGACATCTTACCTGCAAAAATAAACTATTTGTCGTGTTATACAATAATCCTCGGAAATATTTAATTAAAAAAGAGGCTATTCCCAAAGGAATAACCTCTACAAACATTTATTCAAACACAATTCGTTACTTGTCAAACAACTCTATCAACTTCGTATCCAACCACCCACCACGAGCATTTGTCAAGATAATCTTACCTTGGGGATCGATCAGGAAAGAACTAGGAACCCCGCTAATTCCGTATTTTTTCACGATAAACCCGTCAAATCCTTCTCCTTTATCGCACACCTGCAACCAAGCCATTTGTTCCTGTTCCAATGCTTTTTTCCACTGTTCTTTATTAGCATCAATTGACACGCTCACGATATCAAATCCTTTCGCGTGATAAGCCGAATACGCATCTTTCAGATGAGGAATATCCCCCCGACACGGACCACACCAGGAAGCCCAAATCTCCAACAAAGTATATTGACCGGGTTTTATCACATCCGATAAATTCACCGTATTCCCTTCTTTATCCAACATATCAATATCCAGATATTGATCCCCCACGTAAACCGGAATGTTATTTAATCTTTTTTCCAGAGCCTTTCCCTTCAGACTATTTCGCAACGGTTCCGACAACAAAGCCAATACCTTGTTTATCTCACCTCGCCCATACTTGGTTATCGCCAACGTACCGGCAACATACAGGGCTACCGGAGAATCCGAATTCTCTTGAATAAATTTCACCTTGTAACGATAAATCTCATCTTTACAATTCTCCAATTCTTCCAAAGCGTCATAAGCGGGTTGCATATTCTTACGTCCCAACTCATCGGCCTTTGCGTAATAATAAGCCACACGATACTTCTCGAATAATGTAGAATTCAAGGTTGACAAGGGTTCCAACCCTTTATCATATTTCATGTACAAATCATTAGCCGGAGAACCAGTAATTTTAATACATCCCGGAACAGTCTTACTCGATTTAGTAGGCAAACTATCATAAGGAGCTTCCAACGTCATGAATGAATTATCAACAAAGATTGGTAACTTCACCGTACTTTTCCATTCTCCCCGCTGACTGTCATTTTTATAAATCGTGATACAACGCATTTCAGGAGATTCCACTTTCCCGTCAAATTCAAACTCACCATTTTTAATCATGGTACTATCATAAAAATGCCTGTATTGTGAGAGATCAGTCAAGAAAACTTTCACCCCCTCTCCACCCCCACTGATTTTCCCTCTAATTTTAAAACCATCAGCATGACACAAACTTATGCTTGCCAACAAGATTACAACGTAAACACATATAAACTTCATCATAACATTATTTCTTGTTATATTTTTCCAATAGGGGAATAATCACGTCTTTTTCAGAAGGACGGGGTGCCGAAGCGGAAATAATCTTAAAATCTTTATCAATCAACAAGAAACGTGGAATTCCCGTAATATCCCATCCCGTCCGAACCAACGGATCGGTAGAAAACAACTCCAATACCTTCCCATGATCGGCATCTCCTTTCAATTTATTCAACCACACCTCCGTATTGTCATCCAAAGAAATACCAACGAATTGAATATTCGGAAATTGCTTACTTAACTCGTTAAAATAAGGCATCTCTCCCAAACAAGGCATACACCAAGTAGCCCAAAAATCAACATACAAAACTTTACCTTTATAATCACTCAACTTACCTTTCTTCCCATCCATATTCACAACAGCAAAATCAATTGCGGGACGTCCCTCCATCAACTTTGCCCGTTTCTCCAATCGCCCTAAAAATGCTTGTTTAAAATCCGCATTTTTCAACTTGGAACCGTAGGCATACAATTCATCATAAAGTGATTTCGTCATTTCCTCGTCCATCCGTTCCCCCACACCATAAATTTCATTCAATTCTTTCAACCGTTGTGATTTCGGGAAATCAAAAATAGAAGGGTCTATTTCATTACAACTCGACAACACATCTCTCACCACAGCAACCTCCAAATACTTATCCTTAGCAGAAATCTCCTTTAACAACGGATTTATGTATTCCCGGATAGACTTGTTAAAATCATTCGCAACCTTTTCTCCCTCTTCCCGTGTCTTACAATCTTTCAAAAGATCAGAATACCATAAATATGCCATATAACTATTAGCCAAATCTGCCTTAATTCGCATCATTTCCATCTCCCTAAACTCCTTGCTCACGTTATTCAACGCTTTCAACTCTTCTATTCGTTTTTGAGCCATTCCATCAATTAACTTTTTAGTTTGCTCAAAATTCTCTTTCACGTTTCGTCCAGCTTCCATAAACGAACCAGCTTTAGGGAATAAACGTCCTTTCAAATAATTATTCGCCTCTTCACCTTTCCCTTTGAACCAACTTTGCGGCTGAGAAGTTCCCAAATTCACCTCCATATCATCCCCCGGAGACAAGTACAACGTATTCCGTCCAATCTGAAAATAAGTCGGTTTTTCCAACGGTACCACTAAATCAAAAGTTCCGTCATCATTCACCGGGATACGGATTACATTTATATCCGATACATCACCCACGGCTCCCGCCAATTCCATTTTTACATTGTTACTTCCGAATTCTTTCAACGAACCGTGTAAACGAGCGGACTTCGGTCCCGCACAAGCACCTATCCCTAAAAGAAGAAGGGCTACCATCATCATTAAATTTTTTCTCATACAGTAATTTTTATTAATTTAATTATTAACAAGGCAAAAAGAGAACTCTATGCCTGCTCCCCCGAAGAGGATTAGCAGGCACATCGTTATATCAAAAACTTGTTCCCTATTCTACAAGAACAAAATATCTTTCACATCACCAAAATCAGTATAAACTTGAGTCGCCGGATAGTTTTCACTATCAGTCCCAACACCTCCGGTTACAGAAAGATTCAGTACGACAAAATCACATTTTCCGTTCCCCATATCAAAAACAATCCCCAGACTACGATTAGGATCAAATTCATAATTCGTAAAATCCAAATAATTTGTGTTAATCTTAGCCTTTTTGGCAAATTTCATCATCGTTGCTTTTCCTCCCGCGTGCGTGTACACCGGAGTCGCTTTTCCCCCACTCTGTTTAAAATCCAAACGATAAACCACGTTTCCTACCGTGTAAAATAAAATACCGCTGTACGACATGGTAGAAGCAAAACAACTATTTTCATCCATTCCCTCAGGTAACTTCAGCTTATAGTAACCGGCAAAAGCAGGATGTCCATCAACAGTCGAAACCATTCCGTCCATATTAAATTCATACACGAAACAACTATCCAGACCTTTTATGGAAACGCTGTTAGCATAAAAACCACGACTATTATTAGGATCAAACTCGTAACCAGCCCCTACCCAAAGAACTTTTTGCTCTACAGGCAAATTATTCACATCAACATCCGTCACGTTATTGTCCCGCTTCGGAACAGGATTAATTCTATAACTAGATGGATTCTCATTTGTCGGATTAAAACGATTAGGATCTCCCGTAGTCGATCGACTTTGATTTTGATAGAAACAGAAACGATGTCCCACCTCATCATATAATATCGCACCAAATCCAGCTTTGGATGCATACTTTATTCGTATATTATCTCCCAAATCTGCAGCTATATTTGCTTTATATAGTTTCATTGCTGCCGGACTTTGGAAAAGAACTCCATCCGACAGACAAACAGCTCCCCACGAAGCCTCCCCATCAATCAACTTCACGTTAGAATAATTAAAACGACTTTGATCCGATGAGTACACCATTTTAGTCAACGGACTCATTAACTCAAACTTCTTCCACTGACACATAACGCCTGACTCCTCCGGTTTATCCGTGATAACAGAAAACAAATTAAACATCTCCCCCCTGCCATATGGATAATAATAAGTAATATAATTACCCAGACATTGAGCCATTCCCTCTAAACGTTTTCCCGTTTCCTTATAATAAGCATCCTGTGTCTTCAATATGCTATTCCCCATATATTCAACAGCACCCAATGCAGCGTGCCCATTCTCATTATGCAGAATCATCCACGCCCCATCATACGGTTTTACAAGTTTTATCTTCACATTAAAAGGATAATTAATTTCGGTCAACTTATCGTACACGTTCAATCTGAAATAATGTTCGTACTCCAAATCCGGATCATCCGGGACAATATGGAATCGTAACGTATCAATTCGGCTAATCGTATCGTTATCATCGTGTCCTTCAATAAACTCATTAATCACGGAATGTACCCACATAAACTCCAAATTATCCCTATTCTTTTGCAAAGATTGACTTAACTCGGGAATGATACACACGGTCGTGTCCCCATCCAAACGATACGAATAAACATCATCCAAAAGAACTGTAATCGTATTAATTTCCTCGTAATCATAATTTCCTTTATCGTCATAACAAGCCGCTAAAAGAAAAACAATCAAAATATAGAATACCTGTTTCATAACTTTCATCATTAATTACATTATCACATCATTTCGGATAAATCAGGAAATTCAATCCATTCACCCGTATTCTCATCTAGTAAAGGCGGATTAGAAGAATCGGCCTTATACTCTTCCAGTGATTCATACAACACATTTCCCATAAGAGCTTCAAAAAAACTGTCTTCATTATAATACCAGTTCATGAAACTCACACATCCTAACATCGTTATCATGTAACGCATTTTCGTTTCACTCCACTCCCCGAAAAAGAACACTGGTTCATATTCCCAATCCTCTTGCGTAATTCCCCATAATTCCATGGAAACCTTATCCTCTGCCTTCAAATTAAACACCTGTCTTTCCCGCGTTCCAGCTTCAAAATCCGATTGCGAATAATCAAACATTAATTTCGTCGTGTAAGTAATATTTCTCGTTGCCGGACGTTTTACAATCACCCGAAACGTAGCAACAGCCGTATCTGCCGGGACATAATATTCTTCCGGAAAAATCACCTCCAATGCATTTTCCGCAGGAGCCTCAGACTTCAACACCACTTTCCGTGGGTAATTCACAATCTCTCCCATTATCTTTACCCCTACAATCACCGTATCTTGCAACAAAGAATCACCCTGAACATTCATTCCAAAATTCTTTTCCCATTCCAAGTACTTCTCATCATCACTCCAATAATATTTACTTCCGTTCAAGTATCGTCCCCTGAAATTAATCTCGCCACCTTCCCCAAATTCCACCATATCATATTTTTCGCAACTCGAAAAAAATGCAAGCAAAATCATCAACAACCCTATATTTTTACTCTTTTTCATAACATCCATTTTACGTTATAACCATTATTCATCGCATCAATTAGTCATTCCGAATAACTCCTCGTTTTCCGGCCAAGTGAACATATAATTTTTCTCAACCATCCTTTCCACCGGACAATGCAAGAAAGTCGTGTAACCATGCCGCTTGTAGAAAAAGAATAATTGTCCTTCCCCGTAGAACTCCTTGCGATACTCTTTCTCAATCTCATTCAAACGCGTAGCTTCCGTTAAACCCGTGGGATCAACACCCCTAGCTTCACGCACCTCATTCAGATAACCTGCAGCAGTTTGGGCATCCGCTGCACACTCGGCCAGAACGTAATACATCTCTGCCAAACGAATCAACACCACCGTTCCTTCTGTAGAAGGCCACATGTTCTCCTGTCTATATTTCCGGGTTGTTATCCCGTTTAAAGCAAAGTCAAAACTAACCCCTTCCCGTATTCTAAAATCATTCGTACCATCATGAGTGACATCAAACATTTCGTACAAAAAATTCATTGTCGAAACATAATAAGAACCGTTAGTCCCGAATTCCTCTTTCACCTGTAAATCAAAATCATCCACGTATATCGAAAACACAATCTCCTTCGAACGCTGCAAATCAGCTACATCGGCCACGAAATCAAATTGTTTGCTATCGATCACCTGTTTCGCATAATTAGCCGCCTCGATTTTATTCCCCGCATACAAGTATACCCTAGCCAATAAAGCTTTCACCGCATACAAGTTCATACGTTTATGACGATAAAACAAAAAACGGTCACTTGTCATATTCTGCTCTTCATACTCATCTTTCGGAAAATCAAAGTTTAACGGATCAGTATCAGTCAACAATATTTCAGCTTGTTTCAAATCGGCAATAATACTATCTACCACCACGTTTGATGCCTGCATTTCTTTAGGCTCCCGGTTAAATACCGTCCGGTAAGCAATTCGTTTGGACGTAGGGTTCTGTTCGTATATAGTTCCATACATCCGCAACAAATCAAAATGCAGAAATGCCCGTAAACCTAAAGCCTCCCCCTTAATAATCTCATAATAATTTTCCGTAGTAAAAACATCCCGCTTCTTATCACAATAATACAGCAAATTATTCACGTTAGCGATAATATTATACATCTTACCCCATATCGTTGTCGTGTAACTTTCTGTCTTCGTTGAAGGGAACGTGTACCACAATTCATCTTGATAAGCTTCCACATTCGAAGGTTCATAACGCTGTCCTAAAATATCCAAAAAGCCGTAACTCAAATTTTTAGCATACAAATCCTTGGATGCCATTTTAATATAGATTCCGGTCAAAGCCTCCTTAAAACCTATCTCCCGACTAAACACCTCTTCTTCCTCCACGGTCGTTTTGGGTTGTACGTCCAACCAATTCGAACAAGAAGAAAAAAACAATATACTCAAACAAACAATTATATATCTTTTCATACCCTACATATTTTTAGAAAGTCACACTTAAAGACATGGAAGCCTGACGTGAGAATGGATATTCTATTCCCCGTTCCATTTTCACTGTTGAAAAACGACAAATATCCTCCATATAGAAACCAATCGTTGCAGAACTAATCCCCACACGTTTCAACCAATCATATCTCGAAGCTTCCATCCGGTAGGATAAATTAATCGTGGTAAACGCAAACTCATTGTCATCCATCACGAAACGTGAACTCTCTTTTGTATCCTCCTTATAAATATCCCCGTCAATAGCTTTGAACAAGACTTGGTCTCCCGGTTTTTGCCAACGACTATATAAAGCTCTCCGGTCTGCATTTTGTCGCAAATTAGCATTCTCAACCTTATCAATCAACGTTTGGTTAAACACCTGCCCACCCCAACGGTATTGTCCGGCAAGCGTCAAACTGAAACCTTTATAAGTAAAAGTTGTTGACACTGCTCCTTGAAACTTAGGTTCGGTATCTCCCACGGGAACTTGATCGGACGAAGAATACAGGTTGGTCAACTGTCCGTCCCGGGTTAAAAATACCTCCCGTCCTGTTTGAGGATCAATACCCATGGAGCGAACAGCCCAAATCGTGGTTTGTGAATAACCGTTTTCATAACGGGGCAACGGATGTTTTTTCCGTTTATCTTCCAAGGCCATTCCCGGATTATTCAACAGATCATCCTCTTTATCCGCCTCTGCCATCTGTTTCTCATTCATCACCTTCAACGCGTTCGAAATTTTCTCGATCTTTGATTTATTACGTGCACCATTCAATATAATATTCCAATATGCTTGCTTGGCCGGATTACTATACGGCATTAAACGCAAAGTCACCTCATATCCCTTATTGGAAATCTCTCCCAAATTTTCCTTCATCGTTGAAAAACCCACCGAGGGTGCCATAGAATAATCCAATAAAGTATTTTTCGTATATTTCTCATAATACTCGAACCGGGCACTCACGATATTACGTAACACAGAAAAATCCAACGACACATTATAATTCCTCGTCTGCTGCCACTTCAAATCGGGATTCCCTAAACCATATATCTCCGTCCCTACAACATCCGAACTCTTATACGTCTTCATCAAATTTTTATAAGTGTACATCTGCAAGGACTGATAAGGAGTAAAACCTTGTGACCCCGTGATTCCATAAGTTCCCCGTAAAATCAATTCCTCGAAAATTCCTAAATTCTTGATGAATGTCTCTCGATCTGCATTCCACCGTAAACCGACAGACCAGAAAGGAGCATAACGATTATTTTTACCAAATTCCGAAGAAGCATTTACACTCATACTATAATCAAGAGCATACCGTTGCTTGTAGGAATAATTCAATGTCATCATAAAAGCCAAAGCACGAGCAACATTCTCACTACCCTCCGTATCTTCAAACTCGGTTCCCATATGCACTTCACTCAATTTATCATTCGGGAAACCCATCATGGAAAACGTGGTTGTTTTCGTAGAGTTTTCGTTTATGCTATAACGAGCATACGCTGCCAGCAAATGATCACCAAATGCTTTATTATACGCCCCGGACAAACTGAGACGATAAGAAGTTCCTTCCTTCTTGGTCCAATCATATGACCCTTTCTTAGCGGGATCCGACTCTTGATAAAAATCATTATGCTGAGCTGATTTGAAAATCTCAACTGTCCCATCTTTCCGTGTTAATGTAAAATCCAGACTCAAACGCAAATTATCAATCGGTAAATATTCCACCTTCAACGCTTCCCGAAGCTCAAAATCCCGGCTCTCGTCCTTCGATTCGAATTGTTTATTCCAAAGTGGATTCAAAGTCGGGGTACCGTAGTAAGCCACAACATCACCAAACCCATCTCCCGTACGATTATCGTCCAACAACTGCCGGATATTCCCATGACTATCCGTCTTACGATAATAAGGGTTTACTCTAGCATATTCTTGAAAACTCCCGTAAGGAGAAGTTCTAGCCCCGTCAGAATAATCCACCGACAGAGAATTATTGATTAATATTTTATTCGCCCGATAATTCAAATCAATTTTCCCTGTCTTCGTGTTCAGATCCGACTCCTTCATCACTCCAGGTGCCCATTTAGCTCCCAAATAAATTTTATAACGTAACGTCCGGTCTCCCCCTTCAACGGTCAGCCCATGCCGATGGGAAAAAGAGGTTTGCACCGGTTCCGCAAGCCAATATGTATTCACCCCTCTCAACACTTCTTGTCGAAGATTATTATAATAATTCATTAATCCCAAATCATCTTTATAAGAATAGTATCCCGCCATTTCCTCTATCCGTAACTTCTCTTCCGCATTCATCAAATCATAAACACTCAAATCCGGCCATTGTAACTCATAATTTCCATTATATGTAAACCGTAACTTCCCAGGAGCAGGAGCTTTTGTCTCCACGACTACCACCCCATTGGCAGCCTCTGAACCATAAATAACCGTAGCAGCGGCATCTTTCAGTAAAGTAATTGATTCCACCTGTTCCGGATCAAGATCCATGATCGTAGTTGCATCAACTCCAATCACCCCATCCAAAACAAACAAAGGTTGATTGGGACGAGTATTCACGTCACCCCGCAAAACGACCACGTCATCACTTTGGTAATTTCCCATACTTGCCTGACCGCGCATCTGGAAATCAGGGATAGCATTCGGATTCGATCCCGTCAGATTACTCGTATTCATTTTAAAACCCGGATCCAGCATTTGTAGCGCTTTCAGCACGTTACCCGATGTCATACGTTTCAGTTCCTCTCCGGATACTTGTGTAGCCGAACCCGTGAAACCCTCTTTCTTCCGGGTAAAAATACCCGTCACTACCACTTCATCCATTTTTTCAGTCTGCTCCTCCATCACAACCTTCAACTCCTTCTTTCCCGCTAGAATCTCTTTATCCTTAATATCTGCCAGTTTCACCTTTTGCGTCTCCATCCCCACGAAACGAAAAACCACCACACCTTTCAACTCTTTCGGTAAAGGCAAACTGAACTTACCATCCACATCCGTGGCACATCCCACCGTTGTACCTTCAACAAGAACGGTAACTCCGGGTAAAGGATCTCCTCCTTTATCCACCACTTGTCCTTTCATCAGAACGGTTTTCTCTTCTTCTTTAGCAACAACTGTTTTCGGGGTAATTACAATCAGGTTATCCACTAGTCGATAACCGAATCCCTCCCCGAAAATAACCTGTACAAGTTCATCTAACGTTGCTTGATTCAGATTCACTGAAATCTTTTTTGTCACATCCACTTCTTTTTTACTGAAAAAGAAATCTTGTTTCAACTGCTTTTCGACTTCCAAAATTACCTGCTCAACAGTAGCATCTTTCAGTCTCAAGCTAACCGATGCATTCTGGCTTCGAACCTCCGCTGAAAGATGTGTCAATCCTATCAGCATGAATAAAATCACTATCTTCATCACTCGAAATAGGTTAAAAAGTTTCCTGAATGTGCTGTTCATGCACACACCTCGTTTTTTTTTCATAACTTTGTAATTGAATTAATACTTGAATTCTCTTCGGAGAATGAACACGGGGGTTGTTAGCGGCAATCCCCGTATTTCTTTCCTAACGTTTTATAATAGTTATCACTTTTCCTTTTACCTCGAAATCAACATTTGTTGTTACTTTAATCACGGACAACACTTTATCCAGATCCATATCCCTTTTGATCACGCCCCGGAACTCGTAGTCTTTCAATTCCGGATTCTGGTAGAACACCTCGAAATCATACCAGCGCTGCAACTGGCGCATGATCAAATCCAGCGTCATCGCTCGGAACACGAACCGCCCTTCCCTCCATGCCACGTAAGGTTCCACGTCCACCTCTCTCACCGTCAATTGTCCCGACTGCACGTCCATCACGCTCTGCATTCCCGGTTTCAGCACCTCTGCCTGCCCGTTCTTCACGGAAGACACCCGGACCGCCCCGTTCACCAGCGTCGTGTAGATCTGCCCGTCATCCCCGTAAGTGTTCACGTTAAACGATGTTCCCAGAACAGTCACTTCCGCCCCGTTCATCCGAACGATAAAAGGACGCAAGCTATCTTTATGTACCTCGAAATAGGCCTCTCCTTTCAAATCAACGATCCGTTTCCCGTCACTGAATTCTACCGGATATTTTAATTCGGAATCCGCGTTCAAAAATACCTTGGTACCATCCGATAATACCAATGAATACTCTCCCCCGACAGGCGTTGTCAACTTGTTATACTCTTCTGTTACCATTCCTTTTCCATACTCTTCATACACGATTCCCTGACTGCTGGTAGCCACCCGTACTCGTTCATTCAACAAAATATTCAAATTCTGCCCTTGTTCCAACACCACCTCCTTCCCGTCAGCCATCATTAAAATAGCCTTTGACGTTCCGGGCTGCATCACGCTCTTTGCCAACTCTTGTTCCTCGTGTATATCCCGAACCCCGTTTATCGTACGTCCCACGAATAAACCCACCAACAAGATAATCGAAGCCGCAATCGACCAGCGCAAAGTCATCCGACGACTCTTCCGATCATAAATACTCTTTTCTAAATACAGGAATTCTTCCTCACCGTTCTCTCCATAGCTTTGTCCCGACAACTTTTGCCGGATTGCCGCAATCTCGTCCAATAACTCAACATGATCTTTCTCTTTCAACCATGCTGTCACTTCCTCGTCATTCAATTCTTCCCTCCGAGTAAGTAACCTATTGGCAAACTCTATATCATCATCCTTATAACCCATTTTTTACTATTTTTACAATAACACAACAAGCCTCCTCAAATGGGTGACAAAAATTAAATATTTTTTGTTCGGGAATAGTTGATCCTTCCGTTATGGTTGCTCTCCCCTTTCACTACCTCATAAACATAGTAACTACATAACATGATTTCTCCCTTGTCATTGATAATCAAGTGGAGTTTGAACCCGAAAAACCACCCATGGAGCACTGTACTCCTAATAACCAGGAAAATAATTTTAATCTTATATCGAACTCACGTTAGAATTAAGCATTTTGATGAAATTTCTACCTGATAAAACTATCATCTTGTAATCAATTTGTTATAATAGACTTATCATGATGTTAACATTTACTATTGTAATATAATATTTTGCTATTTTAATAGGAGAGGAATAGGGGAGGAATGGGAGCGGAATGGGAGCGGCTTATAATATGATAACAATATGATAGCAAATTGTTGACAACATTTTACATTAATTCAAACTGATCTTTTGTTGAAAATCCCTAAACCTATGAATACAAAAACACTCGGTTAGGGGTATTTTAAGGTAACGAATAAATATCTGACGAGAGTTCGATATAAAAACGGTAAGTTATATCGAATTCACGTTAAATACTTAAATTCCCATGTATGAGCATCCAACAAAAAAACAGGACTCTCGAAAATCCTGTTTTCAAATTATTCCGGAAAATAAAGGAATACCTCTATTTATATTTCTTCATTATTTTCTCGATAACCTCAGCTGTTAACTCATGTCCTTGCAGGAAAGGAAACCCTTCCCAACGAACAATACCTTTCGGATCAATCAAAATCACGTGAGGAATTCCCTTTACCCCAAGTGCTTTCTTCATTACTCCTTTAGTATCCACTGCACTATAATATTCAATATTCGGGTCTTTCATCTCTTTCACTTTCTCGGCAGTTTCATCAGAAATTCCGATAACGACCAACTTTTTCCCGAACTTTTTAGCGAATTCGTTTAATTCAGGAATAGCTTTCCGGCACGGACCACACCATGTTGCCCAAAAGTCAATCAGAATGAATTTACCCTTCAATTTCGGTTGTTGGGAAATCCACTCTTCCACCACAAATTCCGGGGCTTTCTTATTCAAAAAAGAGTCTGCCCATAATTTTTTTCCGTTATTGGACTCTTGTCCAAAGACGTTTGACAGGGTCAACGTCATTACGATACATACAATTAACTTCATCATTTTTTTTCACTATTTTAAATTAACATCCCAATTTTCAAACATTTATACTCGTTCC
>ERZ772893.529-NODE-529-length-48522-cov-6.218788_pt1 | contig 48522 bp, 37 predicted proteins | sample MGYA00511482_ERZ772893 | MGnify/ENA primary metagenome ERZ772893 (study PRJEB29015, sample SAMEA2737687) | human gut metagenome | biome: human gut; feature: human-associated habitat; material: faeces | place: China | collected 2012 ... | reverse complement strand
GAGCAGGGGACTGAAAATCCCCGTGTCGTTGGTTCGATTCCGACCGGAGGCACCAATTCCGGAACGAACGTTCCGACGGATGAAAACAGAATAGTTTCCACCCGATGCGGATTTAGCTCATTTGGTAGAGCGCGACCTTGCCAAGGTCGAGGTGGCGGGTTCGAGCCCCGTAATCCGCTCCAACGGACACAGCGTTGTAACTCGGTTACAAAAAAGCCGTGTCCGTTATTTATCGGCGCCATAGCCAAGCGGTAAGGCAGAGGTCTGCAAAACCTTTATCCCCGGTTCGATTCCGGGTGGCGCCTCCATAATTAGTGGGCAAAAAAGCCCATAAGCCGAAAACCCTTGAGAATCAAGGGTTTTCGAGCTTTTTACCCCTCTTTTTCAAAAACAAATTTTAGTGCCCAATTTTGGGCAAAAGAGTGACCTTGTAGGACTCGAACCGAAGAAACGAGATTTCAGTAAATTTTCTTCCATAAAATTCTGCTTAATATAGTAGGCTACTCCAGCACCCGGACTTGAACTGGAGCAAACAAAAACTGAATACATAGAACGCACAAGACCGAATTTCCTTTCAACATAATGAAAGTAAGTTCGGTCTTTTTTTATGCCCTTTTACATATTCGCATGAACTAATGAAAAGGGAGGAAATTCAATGAACCAATGTAAAGTAATAGCGATAGCAAATCAGAAAGGCGGTGTTGGCAAAACGACTACTACATTTAATTTAGGTGTAGGACTTGCCCGAACCGGAAAGAAAGTGCTTCTTATTGACTGTGATCCACAGGGAGATTTAACAATGTGCTGCGGGTATCCTGACAATGATGAAATTGATGTGACTGTTTCTACCATTATGGAGAAAATCATTGAAGATGAGGAAATAATTGAAACGGACTTCGGAATCATTCATCAGGCTGAGGGAGTAGATTTACTGCCTGCAAATATTGAGTTGTCTGATTTGGAATTACGGCTTGTTTCTGCAACATGCAGAGAACGGGTACTTTCAACATACATTGAACAAATGAAGGAAAGGTATGATTATGTACTGATCGACTGTATGCCCAGCCTTGGAATGATAACTCTTAATGCTTTCGCATCGGCGGACAGTGTGATCGTTCCCGTTCAAGCTCACTATTTACCGCTTAAGGGAATGACACAGCTTATGGATGTGATGACATTATATGATAAGAACGCTGTAAAAAACAACAAGTGTCAAAGCTCCCAAGAATTATGAACGATAATGGAGGTGATTTTATATCGGTGATATGGAACACACTTTGACTGGAATGCTCTCCGAGCTTCAAAATATGCGGCAGGAGATAAACCTGATCCACAATAGCTCCCTGCGAGCGAAATGTCAGAATCTTTTGCAAAAGACGGACGATAGGATTCGTCAAGGGTTTGTCGCCTGTAAAAAAATGAAGGACAATTTAATCCGATCCGCAGCCGATGCGATGAAGGCATTTCGTGAAAAAGGTAAGGATGCTTTGGCATCTTCCGTAAGGGCGATGAAAATACCCGAAGTGCTTGACAAAGTGGCGGTTATGTTTCGTAAGATGTCAGGAGACTTAGCACAAAATTCGGTAAGGCTTGAATCAATGCAGTCTGAACTTCGCAGTTCTAAAAATCATTTGAAAAATGCGGGACTTCTTCTCATTGGAAGAGCGCCGAAGGAGGTTGAACAGGCTAAATTGGATAAAGGTACTTTGACAAGGTTTAGTCACTTATCTTCAAAGATCGGAAAAGTTTTTGCTTCGCTTGAACAGAAAGCAATGGATGCTGCCGACAAGCTTTGGGTCAGCCGTGTAAAGGACTCTGTGAAAACAGAGCTTCAAAATCTGAAAAGTGCTACAGGCGGTAAAACAGTATCCGATCCTTTTCGTGAGAGATAGGAGCAGTGAGTATGAAGGACATTAAAACAAAAGGATCGAAAAGAGATATACGTGTCCTTGATAAATCTGCAAATCTTTCTGCGAAAATGAAAAACGGACTTGCCCGTACAAAGGATCAGGCGAAAAATCTATCCGATGACGGGCAAGCCTCGCCCTCTGAGTATGCAGAGGACAATATTCGATACAGCGCCGAAAATGTGGCTCATGATACTGCGTATGTTGAAAAAGGGGCGACAAAGAAAGCCTATCACGGAACGAAAAATCTGATTCGTGATATTCGCATGAAGCGTCAAAGTGCTGAGAATGTCAAGCAAACGGCAAAGTCCACCGAGAAAGCTACGACTAAGACAGTACAAAAAAGTATTAAAACCGCAAGTCAGACGGTGAAAACTTCGGAACGGACTGCAAGGACAGCGATTAAAACTTCTCGTCAGGTGGCAAAATCCGTAAAAACAGCAGAACAAACGGCGAAAACAACGAAGAAAACCGCTGAAATAGCGGCGAAAGCAGCAAAGAAATCTGCGGAGGCAGCTAAAGCCACTGCTAAAGTTGCGGCACAGACAGCAAAGACTACGGTCAAGGCTACCGCAGCAGCGGTGAAAGCGTCAATTGCGGGAATTAAAGCATTGGTTGTTGCTATCGGGACGGGTGGAGCAGTTGCGGTGATCGTTATTATCTTGATTTGCCTTATTGCGCTGATAGTCGGTTCATGCTTTGGAATCTTCTTCAGCGCTGACGATACAGGCACCGGCATGACAATGAGTACGGCACTCTCAAATATCAATACCGAATATCAGACGAAGATCAACGAAGTAAAGGCATCAGTTTCTTATGATAAGCTTGAAATGCGGGGCGGCAAGGCGGCGTGGTCGGATGTGTTGGCTGTATATGCTGTCAAAACTGCAAACGATCCGAATAATCCCACAGAGGTCGCTTCAATGGATAATTCCAAATATGAGGTTTTGAAAAACATCTTTTGGGATATGCACGTAGTATCAAGCAATAAAGATTCCAAGACAGAAAAGATTATCATAGAAACAAGAGATGATAGCGGCAACATTATCGAAACCGAATCGACAGTAACAAAAACCTATCTATATATTACCGTAACGCATAAAACACCTGATGCAATGGCGGCGCAGTACGGATTTACGGATGAGCAAAAAGCATGGCTTGCAGAGTTGTTGTCAGAGGATAATAAAAAGCTATGGAATAGTATTTTATACTGATACGTAATTTGGTATTGTGTTTACTTGATTTTACTGGATAATTATATAAAGGTGTATTATGAAGCTGTCAAGCATAATACACCTTTATATACGAACATAGGGTAAGCATAAAAACAGATTTCTCCAAGTAAAGAAGAGTGAAAATGAATTATGTAAAAACCATGGGATCAGTATGATGGAATTTTTACCTAACTGCGCATAAGGCTTGACGATGTTCTGTATCAACACAGTTTTATATTTGTAAACGGGATTATGGGATTCGTCGTCGACTTTCTCGATTAGAATGTTGTTACTGAATTAGTCATAAGTGAGGTCAACGAAGAAAGTAATGCGAAGCTCTCAATATGTTTTTGGCAGCAGAAATATTTATTCGTGAATTTTAAAAATAAGTTGACAAAAAAATTTAAAAAGAGGTTGACAAACGATTATTATCGAATTATAATAATAATAGTTAGATGTATATCTAATGAAAAGATTATCTGAATTTACTTGGAGGTAGTATGACAGGAAAAGAAACTGAACAGCAATTGATTGCTATTGCTGACAGCATGAAGGAAAACATAAAAAATAAAGCAAAACAGCTTGACCACGGTCAAAAAACAGCGTTGAAAGCATATCAGATCGCTCAAAGTATGATAGATCAAGCATCCAAAATGGTTTCGATGAAGTTTTCTGCCGAGGCGTACGATGAGAAATATTATTCTGTAAGGGAGAACAGAGTGTTCAATTTTGGTGAGAGTCTTTTTTCTTCTCAAAAAAGTTGGTATGATAGCGAAAGTGATCCTGATGTGAAGCGATCGTTTCTTGTTTATGCTCATGCTGTACACATGACTCATACTGCTTTCTTAGACAAAAGAAAAATCGAGTTGAGAGAGGCAGAGGAGGCGGGTGAAGTTGAGGCTGTGTTTGAAAATAAAATGGTTATCGATACACTTGAAGAGTTGCTTGTAAAATGGGACGAAATGTGGAAGAAAATAAAACAAGGGAAATAAAGGCGATGTCTAAACCGGTTAATGATAATATAGCAATTATTGTTTTCAAAGCATTGGCTGATGAATCAAGATTGAAAATCATCAGTATTTTGTTACAAAAGGACAGCTACTGCGAATATTTAGCTGAAAAGCTTGGACTAAGTGCTCCTACGATTACCTATCATATGGATAAGCTCGAAAAGGCGGGGATAGTGATAGGAACGAAAATACAGCATTATGTTATATATTCATTGAACCGTGAGATCATGGACAAAGAAATCGGTGAGCTGATCAAGTCAGCTATAAGCTTTGAAGATGAAAACACTTATGAAAAAAAAGTCATTGAAAGTTTTTTCAAATACGGGAAGCTTAAACAAATTCCGACTCAACTGAAAAAGCGTGAAATTGTGATTGGCCACATTGCGGAAAGGTTTGAATTTCAAAGAGAGTATTCAGAATTGGAGGTTATTGCTATTTTGCTTGAGATCCATGATGATTATTGTACCATAAAACGGGATCTAATAGGTTTTGGGTATTTGGAAGACTTAAATCTTAAATACAAACGTATAAAATAGGAGTGTATTATGCAGAACATTTCTTGTGAGCAAGCATTGGAGATAATCAAGGATATGGGTGTCTCCGCAGTGATAGAGTATGACTCACTTTCAAACCTCATGGGAGGTAATGATCATGTTGAATGCTATGAGAATGGTGAATTGCTGGTCGTTATCGACTATTGCGAAGAAGATGGGTGCGAGTATGTATCTTTAATTCCGTATTGGCAATCATTTGAAATCGGAGGACTTAAAGCGCTGATGTCAGAGCACTGTGTGAATCCTGTTCTTCTGGTGAATTCTCAGAAATTATCTGAGGAGTTTGAGCAGAGATTGGCGGACGAGATCCTCGAACTGGCAGGGCCTGAGACTAAGGTTTTTTCGGACTATGTTCATATGGATATGAATGTTCCTGATGGGTTCTCCGACGGTGTTCGAATGCTCGTAGAATCAGATAAGGACTTATGCCTGAAAACATTTGTTGAGGAAATGAAATACCGTCCGCCGTTCTCGCTGTTATTTGATTTGTTTGTCTCAAAAAAGGTAGGATATATTCTCGGAGCATTTGATGGCTCACAACCTGTCGGATATTTAGCGTTTAACGAGATTAGTTCAGATGTCTTTGATGTCGATTTTGTTTATGTTTTACCTGAGAGACGTTCTGAGGGCTGGGGGAAGAAACTTGCTTCTTCTTACGCATGTTTTGCGGATAAACAGAGACATGTTGCCTACTGGAGCAATGCAAAAAATGAAGCTTCGGTTCGAACAGCGACTGCAAGCGGGTTTGAACTTGTACGGATGGTAAAAAAATTCAGTAAAAATTGATTTTATACTTGTGTTATCTAGGAGAATGTTAAAAAAAAAGCCGATATGGTGATAGTACATCTAAGTTTTGCGAGCATGTATCCCGATGCGATAAACAAGATAGCAAATAATGAATACGAGATTGACTTTTTATATCATGAAACTTTAAATTTGTGTTTCGCTTTGCAATGTCGGTTGAATGTGATTACTAATGTGCCAATAATTTGGCTGGGATTTGAGGATTATTGTTATCAATACAGTCATGTTTTTGGCCATACTTTTTTAATGAATGGGTTGATTGATTCTTTAAATGTATCTTTGGTTAAACAAATTAATTATCCGGATGTTTTCATAGATTTTAAGAACCTTATAGCATCTGTTGGAATATCTAATTTTTATAGTATAAAGAATGCGCAAAGATGGGGTGCTCCATATTCTCAGCAAACGGTAAACTTAATATGCAAGGAAATATACAAACAGTATTTAATAAATTGCGGCACAACTGTAAAATGTATTGTTTTGGATTGTGACAATGTTATTTGGGGTGGGGTGTTATCTGAAATTGGCATAGAAAATATATTAATTAGTCCTAATGGTATGGGGCAATCTTTTTGGGAATTTCAAAATTTTCTCCTTACATTGTATTATCACGGTATAATTTTAGCAGTTTGTAGTAAAAACGATGAAGAAGATGTTCTCAGAGTATTTCGTGAACATGATGGGATGATTCTAAAGGAAAAACACATATCATGTTTCCAGGTTAATTGGAGTAATAAAATTGAAAACATCAAAAAAATCTCTGAAACGCTTAATATATCATTGAAACATATTGCTTTTATAGATGATTCTATTTTTGAGATAGAGTCAGTAAGATGCGTTCTGCCGGAAGTAGTATCCATAGAATATGATCGGGAAAAAGTTTATGAACACTTAGGGGGATTTATTAATCTTAGAGATATAGTTGACATAGCAAATGTTGAAAAACGAGTAGAAACTTATAAAACAGACGAGAAAAGAAGAGAACTCAAAGAATCAAGTTGTTCTTTTGAAGAGTATATTAAATCACTTGGAACAATAATTGATATACATATTTCACAGCCGGTTGAGTATGCGCGATTGTCGGAGCTAACTCAAAGGACTAACAAAATGACAAATGGAGTAAGATATACAGTCAATGAGTTATACAATAAAGTTGAAGAGGGGTATACTCTGTTGACGGTTAAGGTTAGCGATAAGTTTTCTGACTTGGGTATTTTGGGGGTAATGGGGATTTCTGAACAAACGCTGGATCTTTTTTCACTATCTTGCAGAGCGTTAGGAAGAAATATAGAAGAAGAACTTATCAAATATGCTCTTGATTTCGATATTAAAAAATGTCGTTTTGTTTCTACCGGTAAGAATGAAGGCTTGTTAGACGAATTATTAGGGGAGTTGTTAATTTATGGATAATAATGATGCAAAACTCATTGAAGAGTCACTCTCGGACATTTACGATAAAATACCGTGTTCTGTATGTGAAGCGGATTGCTTTAGGTGCTGTACAAATATGGTACAATTCACCGAAGAAGAGCTTAACCTAATGGGGGGATACAAGTTTGACGGGAAGTGCTCGCACCTTGTGAACGGAAAATGTTCGGTTTATGAGAACAGACCGTTTGTTTGTAGGATATATGGAACAAGCGAGCTTTTACGATGCGACGGATGTACACCATCTGAGTATTTGACAGAGGAACAAACTCTCAAGCTGATACACAAATATAATGTGTTGCTTCAAGCTCCAAAAGCGAACGAAAAATAATAATCGGAGAGAAAGCAATGAAAAAAATAAAACATTATATTTCAAATATGAGCTTTATGTTTCGGCGTTCCTGGTCACTTGCAGGTGGTGTATATTTTATGATTGTCATTCGCACAATCATAAACACTGTCCAGCCATTTGCACTGCTTATAATTCCGAAGTATATTCTTGACGAACTTGCGGGAGAAAAACGTCCGGAAGTTACGATGCGATATATTGCACTTTACGCCGGTGTAATCATTTTATTTAATCTAATATCTCTTGTGTTGAACCGTTATGGAACGGTACAAACACTGAATATATCTCACAGAACTGAGATGGATGACCAACGCAGATGGCTTTATATGGATTACGGCAACTTTGAAAACGGAAAAGTTCGCGATCTTGCAGCAAGATGTGTTGGACAAGTAGACCCTCGCGGCTTTGCCGAAGAGACAGTGTTGGGTTTTGTTACCAATCTGTTTCAGCTTATCGGATACACTTACATAATTATTTCACTTCATCCCCTTATGGTGGGATTTATACTTCTAATGATGGGAGTAAATACTCTTATAACGCGTAAGCTAAATAAAATAGGCTATGAATATCAGCCAATCATTGCGAGATTCTCGCGAAGATTTGCATACATCTTTGATACAATGATTAGTTTTGACTGTGGAAAAGAGGTTCGAATTAACGGGGCTGCAACATGGCTTAAGAAAAAATTCGATGCTGAAACAAGCGAATATCTGAAATGTTTTAAGGAAAATCAAGAAAAACAATTCGGCTATAATGTACTTGTAATGGTTATTGACCTTGTACAAACCGTCGTAGTATACGGTTATTGTGCATATTTGGCAATATCCGGGGGTATAACTGTCGGATCATTTACAGTATTTCTTGGTGCTGTTACCGCATTTTCGGGATCATTTACAAGTTTTATTGGTAGATTTCCGGGACTTGCTTTACTTTCAAAGTACGTTGATGATTTCAAAGTATTTCTCGAAACTGCAAAGCATAGCGGGGAAGAGAAAGAATGCATCTGTAAGGATCAACTTCCGAAGAGAAGCGGTGATATTGAATTTATCAATGTGTCATTTGCGTATCCAAACACTGACAGACTTGTTCTGAAGAATGTCAATATTAAGATTAAAGCAGGAGAACGTCTCTCGGTTGTAGGATATAATGGTGCCGGCAAATCCACATTTATCAAGTTGATTTGTCGTCTATATGAACCAACCGAAGGAAAGATCCTCATGGATGGCATTGACATATCAACTATCAATATTCATGATTACCGTGAATACCTTGCGGTAGTATTTCAGGATTTTCAGCTTTTCACCATGACTGTCAGGGATAATGTTATTCTGAAAAAAACGTTTGATGAGACTCGCTTTAATTATGCGATAGAGGAAAGTGGATTAAAAGAAAAGATTGCTGGGCTTGAAAATGGGATCGATACACAGATTGGACGGTTGTATGAGTATTACGATGGCCTTGAATTTTCCGGTGGTGAAGGACAGAAGCTTGCTTGTGCCAGGGCATACTATAAGGATGCTCCTTTTGTTATTCTTGATGAACCGACAGCGTCGCTTGATCCATTCGCTGAAACACGCCTGTATGAACGATTTAACGGTATTATTGGAAACAAAACGGCGATCTATATTTCTCACCGGTTATCAAGCGTTATATTCTGCGATAATATTGCAGTCTTCGTTGATGGAGAACTTTGTGAATATGGAACACATACTGAACTTATGGAGAGGAATGGTGTGTATGCTGATATGTTCATAAAACAAGCACATTATTATCTTGAGGAAAAAGGAGATAGGGAATAATAATGAGCAAAAAAATGCCCTTATTCAAGCGTATCGCGGAAAGCAGAAGACGGACAAAGCTTGAAAAACAGGAACTCGAAGCTGAACTTGGGAGTCTACGCGATCAGTATACGAACCTGTGGTTTGCATATAAATTCATATATCACGCAAACAAAAAATTGTTTTTGGTAAGAATACCACTTCTTTTGCTTCAAACGACACAAACGCTGATACCAATTTTTTTTGTACGTGAAATTCTTAATGAGTTGACTGACGGTAGAAGCGTTAGAAATGTTATTGCCTACGCTGCTACTATGGCTTTGGCATCATTTGTAATAAAAATTATAACTTCACGTTTCTCGATTTGGGATTCGCGCGAACGTGAGAAATTAGGATTTAAGGTCAGAAAGATCCTCAGTGACGCTGCCTCTGATATGACCTATGCCACACTCGAAAATCCTAAAATGCAGAATTATGTTCATTTGGCAAGGCAGAATAGATTTGATAACATCCTTCAGTTGTCTACGGCGGTGATAGGAGCTGTCTTCAATATCATTGGTGTGGGAACAGTAGTGCTATCTCTCAACCCCCTTATCTTCGTGGTTATCATGGTATCGTCAATTATAAAATTCCTCATTGATCGCTATCGGCGCAAATTTCCGACAAGATACAATGATGAACGCGTAGAGTCCAGCCGTTTGAATGCATACTATATGAACCTTATGAGCGATATTCCGTGCGGTAAGGAAATACGTGTCAACAATATTGAGAGTTGGCTCGACGATCGTGTGGAAACAAGCTGGAAAACTCAGCTTTATCCTATTGATAAGGCATTTCATCAAAAGCTGCTAATGCTGCAAAGCATAAATGGAATTGTGAGTATGCTGCAAGACCTGTTGATTTACATCATTCTTGCAACAGAGGTGCTTTACAGTACCATGACGGTTGGTGATTTCTCAATGTACTTAACTGCGGCAGGAACCTTTTCATCTGCGGTTATGGGAGTATCCGGTAATTATTCAACGCTTCTTATGCAGGCAGCATGGTATCTTAGGGAATACCGACGTTGTCTTTCTGTAGCCGAAAAGCAAAAATCTGAAGAGGGGAAAGCCTCAATAGGGCTTCCGGAGAATGTAGAGATTGAATTTCGAAATGTTTCCTTCGCATATCCTGGAACACAAAAGTTAATATTGCGCAATGTTAATCTGACGATAAAGCGGGGCGAGTCACTTTCGCTTGTGGGGGCAAACGGAGCCGGTAAGACGACATTTGTCAAGCTTATTTGTCGTTTCTATGAACCAACTGAAGGCGAGATTCTTGTTAACGGCGTAAATGTTAAAGATATTTCATATGACGAGTATTGCCGCCTGCTTGGGGTGGTTTTCCAGGATTTCAAGCTGTTTTCTTTTACTGCTCGAGAAAATGTCACAATGGATATTGGCTGTGACGATGAAAAACTTTGTGACAGCATTAAGAAATGTGGTCTTGAAGAAAGGATTAACACACTCCCCAATGGTGTAGATACATATATTTATAAGGCATTTGATCCTGATGGTGTTGAGTTGTCAGGCGGAGAGGGTCAGAAACTGGCGATTGCACGTGCGATCTATCGCAGTGCGCCGATCGTGATTTTTGATGAACCCACCTCTGCACTGGATCCGATTGCAGAGTATGATATTTATCGGAATTTTCATGATCTATCTGAGAATCGAACTGCCATATATATTTCACACCGCATGTCCTCTACTCGTTTTACGGATCATACTGCGGTTTTTGCGGATGGCACTGTTGTGGAATATGGGACACATGATGAACTAATGTCAATCGATGGCGGGGTCTATCGTGAGATGTTTAACCTTCAAGCAAGATATTATAGGGAATGATTAAAGTGTGCAATTATATAAAATCATTTCAAAAGTCATTTCCGAATACGTGTTTTAATGGTTTGGAGTGAAGCAATTAAATGGATTAAAAAGGGAGAGAAAAACGAATGGATGATCGAATAATCTATCATATAAACGAGCAAATCATAAATCCGGAATACATAGGTGTCATTACGAGGAACATGGAAGATGATTTTGTTTTTGGAGATTTTAGGGTTGTTCCGGACATTATTACTGAGATTGACAGACATATTCGTGAAAATACAGAATTGAAGTATACCATTTTGGACTGTCGGAGCGAAACCACATTGTCGAGTGTCAAGTATTCTGAGATCAATTGTGATGATCTTTCAATGGTATATTTGTTTTTCAATGTAGTATGCGATAAAGATACTGACATAACTTTTTCAATAGAATCCATTGCTGCACAGCGTTTATGGATAAACGTTGACCGGAATAGCTTTTTATATGTCTGACAAAACAACCGAAGAAGAACTTAGATATGATCGAAGAATAGCTTGCGCAGATAGAGCTCAGATATATTTTCGACTATCTCTTGAAGAAATACCGATCTCAACAGCTACAATTAATGAATCTATTAATTCGTACAGTTCAGCCGAACTGGATGAATTATTTAAGGAACTCTCTGGCAAAGAACAATTACAAGATTACTTGAAGGAATTAGAAGCCCGTATTCCCTATTTGCCATCAGAGCGAGTCGGAATATTCTTAAATAAACTTGTTTACATGCAAGCCGGATTTTACGATGTTATCTATTTTAAAGACGGTGTTTTCTTCACACCCGAGGGACAGTGTAAAAATTGTTGTTTTAAAATTCTTAAAAAAATAGGGACGGAAAGAGCTTACAGCGAAATCGAAAAATTAATACAAACAATAGATGATAAAGCATTTTATATCGTAGTAAAAATAATTGTAGTAATAGAAGAGGCATACGGACGCATGAATTCCACTGACAGCGGTTACTATCGTAATAAGATAATAACCGAGGAACAGTTAAATGAATTAGAAAAAACCACTATCGCTCGAATCAAAGCAATTGCCCGCAATACATTTGTACTTAACGGTTACGACCCATACGATACATATTACTTTTGGAGGTATAAAGATGAAGCAACACTTAAAAAACATATAAGTGAAAAAGTTACTGTCGCTGCTAATATCCCTGCGTATTTAAGTTGGCGTGCAAAAATCTGGTCAGCAGGTAGAGAGAGGGGGTGGAACTTTGAAAAAAGTTCTATCGAAGAATATATATCTATTGATGCTGCATATGATAAATTGCTTGAAATAAAAGGTACAAAGGCATTTTCATCTTTGCCTTTAAATCTAAAGAGAATTTCCATCGCATTTTGGATGTGGTATAATTCAGAGTCAAAATCTGAGCAGTACCATGACTTCTCGGAATCCAATGTTGATAAGTTGATTTCCGAATGGGATGCCTAAATTGCCGTTTTAAATTGATGACAATAAAATTGTCCTGTTCAAAACAAGTCATTGTGCTATTTCGTCACAACAAACACAAATAGCGAATCCGGGTAATGTATTGCTTGAAGAAATCACACTTTAAGAGTTAAGACGCTTTTGTGCCATTTCGTCGCGCAGTCACAAAATAAAAGCATCCCTATCGGGATGCTTTTTGTATTGATTATGCTAAGGCGGAATCGGAGAGACAAACGACCTTTTCGGGGCGGTTGTCATAGAGTTTTTCTCAAAAGATAATCATAAAAGTTTGAATAGGGGCATTTTTAATACCGCAGCAGCCAAAAAAAGCACTTCGAGAGTAGTGCTTTTTATTTGGCATTGTTTTGCCGGAGGCGGACCGATATACGGCAGAATATTTCAAAAAGCCGTTTCAATCACATTATGTAAATACTCACCCGTTTTTCACAACACAAATTGAAGGCTTTTCGGTGTCTTTGACTGCTTTTATCCAATTTGCTTCAAGCAGGGTGTTCACCAAATTTTTGAGAGATTCAGAACGGTACCTAATAGCTCCTGCGTATTCTGCCGTCTTGCGGATGCCCGTCGGCGCAAGATCTGCGGTTACTTCCGCTGCGATGTCTATAGTCTGCCTGTCGAGCTCTTTTATTGCTTCCGTACATTTATGCAGTATATCCCGGAGCTCGTCATACTCTTCCTTTGTCCATACGGCAAAATTAGCTTTACCGTTATTAACGTATCCGAGCTTTTGAAGATTTTCCCGACATCCCGACGGCAGGAAATCAAAGCAATCTTCCGCAACAGCAACCAAAGAGTCGGTCATATGCGTCTGAAAGTGCTGAGCATTCAGAGTCTGACCGAAATTTACGGCAATTACGAATCCTCTTTTGTCACTTGAGACTACGCTTTCATAGATGCCGCGAATCGTTTCTTTGTCGGATACATTATATTCGGGCGTGATGTCTTCATATGCCCATACCAGCCCCCGACCGCCGCCTTCGTTGACAATGGAATACGGACCGGTTTCGGGCAATTCTCCGTACTTCTTTGTAAGGTATTCTTCGTTAATATCCAAAGCGAAAACGGAACACAGAAGCAGCTTTTGCCAATGCATCAGATTTTTATCGGCGAATCTATTTCCGAAGCGGCGTTCAAAATCATCTGTGATCACGCCGAAGCGCTCTGCGGCGGCTTTTGTCACGCATTTCAGTTTTTCTTCTATTATTTTTTTGCTTTCAAGCGAAAAGATCGGGATATTGGTCAGATACTTTCCGTTTTTCTGTATGAGATACTGACGGCTGCAGAGAATCTCAATCTCGTCCTCCAGGAACGGAACCGATACTCCGAGTTCCATGCTGATTTCCTGAACGGTTACGGGAGTGTAGTACGCCGCAAGCAGTATGTTTCCTTTGATCTTTCTTTTGCTGAATTCCCGGTATTCATTGTCCTGACCGCCCAGCGTTCCCCAAAAATCAATTTTTACATAATTGGGATTATAGCTTTTTTCACCGTATATTCTTTCCATATGCATGCCCTCCATGACGATTTTTCTTGCGCGGAACAAATAGTATTTAACCATTTCCGTGCTGATTTTTTGCCTGACTGCTATTTCGGAGCAGGAGAGATTTTCAAAATAGTACAAAACCATAGCTTCGCGGTATTGATTTGAGAGAAATGACAACTCACGGTGAAGCAGATTCTTTTCATCGTCGTCTATGATTTTATCCGGAACGGGTGAAGAATCATCAGGCATATTCGGGTCGAGATATGCCGAATGATTTGTGCTTCTCGATTTTTTTCGAAGGTAAGCGGCGTACACATTCCCGGCTATCCTCCACATGAAGCCGTAAAAACGTTCCTCATTTTTAAGATTGTCAGCCGATTTTATAATCTCATAGATAATATCGCTTGCAAGCTCTTCGGCTTCATGTGTATTTCCGAGCCTGGTAAGAGCGTAGCCGAATACAGACTTCATATTCTCCGTAATATACTGCTCAAGCTTTGCTTTGTCCAATTAAGATTCCTCCGTTTCCGTTTTTAGGTACCTGCATATATATAGTTGTCGGAATGATAATACGGTTAAGTCGTTTTATCATTATTATATCATAAAATTTGAGACCGCGGATCGGTCTGTGATGGTTTTTCGCGGCAGCGCGATTTCGCGTGTCATTGAAGGATTTCCGGCATCTTCCCGCGAAGAAGGGTCGGCGCACGAAAAAAGAAAACGGCGTTATAAACCGACATTTTGGCCTGCCCGGGCGATGAAACCGTAATTTCGGAAAAACCTCTCCGGAGAGCGTCCGACGGCGGATTTTACATGAATTATTCATCAGCCGACTTTTGAATTTTACATAACGGCCTTATACTTAATGACGATAAACGATCAGAAAGGATAAAGGTCATATGAAACATATTGAGGCTGTTATTTTCGATTGGGCGGGCACAACGGTTGATTACGGCTGCTTTGCGCCGCTGAAAGGATTTATCGATGCGTTTGCATCCAAGGGCGTTGCACTGACACCCGCCGAGGCAAGAGGTCCGATGGGACTTCTCAAAATAGACCATATCCGCGCGCTTGCCGCGATCCCGCACATAAAGGCGGAGCTTGAGCAAAATCTCGGTCACGCCGTAACCGATGACGATATCAACGAATTATATAACGTTTTCGAAAGCACGCTTCTTGAAAATCTTGTTGCATACAGCACGGTCAAGCCCTATGTCACGGAAACTGTCGATGCACTCCGCAGTCAGGGGATTTGCATAGGTTCGACAAGCGGTTACACCCGCGCCATGATGGACAGGATCACCTCTCACGTCGCAAAGCAGGGTTATGAGCCCGATTGCTGCGTCTGCGCCGATGAAGTGAGTCGCGGCCGTCCGTATCCCTACATGATGTGGAAAAACATGAGCGAGCTTGACATTGCCGATCCCCGCCGCGTCGTAAAGGTCGGCGATACCGTTTCCGACATCAGGGAAGGCGTTTCGGCAGATGCATGGACGGTCGGCGTTGTTATGGGCTCAAGTGAGCTCGGACTTAATGAGGACGAGGTGTGGGAGATCTCCTCCGAAGAGCTTCTCGCACTGAAAAAGGCGACCTTCGAGCGCTTCTATGAGGCGGGTGCAGATTACGTCATCGACGATATGCGGGAGCTGCCCGGCGTTATCGAGCAGATCAACGATCAGCTGCGCGAGATGGAGCCTCATAAGCTGCTGACTCCCGGTCCGCTGACCACACGCCGCTCGGTCAAGCTTGCACAGCTTGCGGATCACTGCACATGGGACGACTCATACAAAAAGCTCACCGTCGGCGTCATGAACGATATTACGAAGATCTGCGCAGACACCGACGAATATGCCACCGTACTGCTTCAGGGCAGCGGCTCATATGCGGTCGAAGCGATGATCCGGACCTTCTGCCGTGACGATGAAAAGCTGCTGATCGTCGAAAACGGCGCATACGGCAAGCGAATGATCAAACAGGCTGAAATGGCGGGAAAGAAATATACGGTTCTGTCGTTTGATATGTGTACGGCGATCGATCCGAAGGCGGTGCAGAAAAAGCTTGAAGACGAGCCCGACATCAAAACGGTCATGTTCGTACACAGCGAAACGACAAGCGGACTTATAAATCCGCTGAAGGAGATCGCCGGGATTGCCAAGGCGGCGGGAAAGACCGTGCTTGTCGATACCATGTCGAGCTTTGCCGCATACGAGACCGATATGAAAGCCTTCGGCATCGATGCGCTCGCATCAAGCGCGAACAAGTGCCTCGAGGGACTTCCGGGACTTGCGTTCGTTGTTGCGAGCAAAAAGCTTCTCGAGGGAGAGAGCAGTTCAAAGTCTCTTTGCCTTGACCTCTGCGATCAGTATCGGTATCTCTATCCCGACGGAAAATTCCGCTTCACCTCGCCGACCACCGTTTTGCTTGCACTGCGCCGTGCACTTGATCTGTATAAGCTTGAGGGAGGGCTTGAGGCGCGCAAAGCGCGTTATCAGGCAAACCACGACGCGCTTACGGAAGGAATGCGCCGCCTCGGGATCACCTCGATCGTTCCGGAGAAGTGGCAGTCCTACATCATCACCACATTCGATCTCGGAGATATCAACTTTGCGGATATGTATGCGCAGCTCAAGGCGGACGGATTTGTCATCTACCCCGGCAAGCTGACGGATAAGAACACCTTCCGCATCGGCACGATCGGCGACCTTTATCCGAAGGATTACGAGAGACTCTGCAAGTGCCTTGAAGAGTATCTGAACTCGGGAAAATAAAGCGTTAATACGCCATATCAAAAAAGCTCACACGACGTGTGAGCTTTTTCGGTATATTACGGAGAGAATGCTTTGCGCGGCGGGAGCGACCGACGGCAGGCTGATTTCTCATGCGAATAATGCCCGGGGGAGTGCCGTTTTTTTGAGGGAAAATGCTCACGCTTCGGAAAACAGGAAAACGCTGTCTTTACTTTCGGTATGATTTATGATATTATTAAAATACAGACTGCGGACGAAGGAGGACAATATGACAAACTCGACGGAAACGGAAATTGTTCTTTTACAAAACGGTGTTAAAGTATCCGCTTATTTGAAAATAACTGCTGTTTATCGGGAAAGTGTTTCCGATGATACGGACCCGGATGAAACGTTATTGGAACTTGCACACGGCAATTCTATGTACATCGGCAGGGGGAAAGATTATCTGTATACAGATGCTCTCGCCGATTTGCAGACGAAGCTTCCCGAGGATGTTTTTATTTGCTGCTGCATGACCTGCCGATTCGGAACTATGTGTCCTTTCGGAAATATGCCCGGTATGCTGTCCTGCGCCAAAGAGCATTCCGTCCGAAATAAAGGCGACGTTGTTTCGCTTTGGGACGAAGGGACAGAGCCGCCCGAGGTTTTCTCGTTCGGCTTTTGCGATTCATTTGCGTTTCAGGATGAAGATCATTACACATATAATGATTATTTCTATTGCCTAAAGAGCAGAAAGTCCGCAAATTGATGAAAAAAGGCTTGCTCCGCTTCGCCGCGGCGTTTTAGCAAAGCTTCCGTCTCCGAATTATGACGGGCGGCGTTTCTCCTTTTGGTATCGTAAAGATTAAGAAATAAAAGGCGCAGTCGGCGGTTTGTCGGATGGACGGACGGATTATGAAAAAGCATTGCCGGAAACATCTCAAAGAATTCCGGCAGAACATTGCACAATAACAAAAAGCACTTCTTTTGAAGTGCTTTTTGCTATTAAATCCCGTCGGACGGAGAATGTCAATTTGAAATCCAAGCGGTAAAGCGCCGCCTCCGATAAGCTGCCCGGCGGAGCGCAATGCCGGGACTTGATTTTCATGTTTCGCTTCACGGGGGGGCGGTTCGTCCATTCGCGCGTCAGCGCATATCATAAAGCGACGTCATCCCGCTTTTGTATCGGTGATATGCGGTGAGCGCGTAATACGCCTGCTCGGTCGCCATGGCATCGGTCTGAGGCTTGTCCTTTTGATGGCAGAAGGTGTTTTCCTCGGTCGCAAAGCCGCAAAGGGCTTCAATCACGCTGTGACCGTTTTTTAAGAAATCCTCATCCTTTTGCGGATCGATACCGAGCGAGCAGAGGGCGACGATCACCTGTGCGCACGATTCGCAGTTCTGCACACCGCCGCTTTCGTATCCGCCATCCGCCGTCCGGCTGAGCGAGAGAAAGCGAAGCGCTTTCTCGGCGGCGGTTTGCACCTTTTCGTCCTCGCGGTAAGGGGCGAGTGATTGCAGCGCCATCGCGGTCATATCAACATCGGAGGTGTCGCCGAAAAATCCCCAGCCGCCGTCGGTGCATTGAAGCGACAGAATGTCGCCGACAAGATTTTCGCGGGAGAGATCCCCCTCCTCCGGAATGGGGTAATCGCCGCAGTCAAAGGCGATCAGCGCCCATATCGGACCGTTTGTGCCCTGAGCGCGGATGTAGTCCGCATCGGCAAGTCCGCGCAAAAGATCGTACCCGCCGATGTCGGTCGGATCGCCGCCCGCCGCCGTGATCCCCAATATCAGGCGTGAGTTTTCCGTTGATTTGACCAGATGCAGCCGATCGCTGCCGATGCTTTGGACATATTCCTCGGCATTTTCGAGGTATGAGGCGGCTGCCTCATCGGACAGCATACCCGAGCGCGCCAATCCGACGACAAGCCATTCGCCGCCGACCGATCCGACAGACGGCGCATCCTGTGCGGCAAGGCGCTCTCCGGTATCTTTATACAGCCTTTCCCAATCCTCCGCTTTTCCGCCGCACCCCGAAAGGATGAGACACAGAGCAAAAAACGCAGTCAGGATCGGTATGAATCGCATACGCATCGCGTGATCTCCTTACAGAAAATACATAAACTTGATCTGAAGTTTTTTGAGCGCTCCGGCATTTTTCCAAAGCCGATCCCACATTGCGTCTTTCAGTGATAGGACTGCGCCGCGCTGTTCCTCCGTCATCTCGTTTCGGCTGAACACGGCTTCCTGACGGACTGCGACCGCACGGAGGTACATTTCCCGCAGATCCTCATCGAGAAGCGCGGCGTATTCCTCCGCCGGTCGGTTATCGATCGGAATTTTGCCGGCAGCCATGATATCGGCCGTATATTCGAACGCGGTGCAGACAGCCAGACGCAGATCGTCTGAAAGAAACAGCGCTTTTCTTGCAGCCGTTTTCCTGCGTTCGCGGATGAGCCACAGTATAAACAAAATCAGCAGAAGCGACGCGGCGGCGACGGCGAGGATCAGTATGATCGTAAGCCGATTTTTCAGCCAGAATGAAAGCAGCGTCGGCTGCTCTTCTATGTCCGGTTCCTCCGGCTGCAGCGCTTCCGTGTGCTCGTTTTCGCTCGTCTGTCCGATCAGCCCGGATATGTTCCGGTATGCGTCGGGCTGATCCATGACGGACAGATAATTCGGTGCAGCTTCGAACGGAATCCAGCCGATTCCGTCCTGATAATACTCTGCCCATGCGTGGGCGCGCGATGCGTCGAGCGATACGGGGATGCCGCTGCCCGCGTTTTCCGCATCCTCGGATGTGACGATGTACCCTTCGGCAAAGCGCGCCGGAATGCCGTAATAGCGAAACATCATAACGGCGGCGGAGGCATAATGAACGTCATACCCGCGTTTTGTTCCTTCGAGGAAGTTCAGAATGAAGTCAATGCCGTCGTCCGTGCGCGTCACCGCTTCGTCGTAGTCAAGCGTGTTTGTGAGGTAATACAGGATATTCTGCTTTGCGGAGGAATAGTCGAAGTGCTGTTCGCCGTCCTGCTTTGCATAGCTTCCGAGCTTGCCGAAGAGATAGGAGTCGATATCGGCGGGCAGCGCCGTATAGTTTTCGTAGATAAAACGGTTATATACCGCCTCATATCCGAGGTATTCCTTCACCGCTTCCTTCTCCCTGTTCTGAAGAAGGAGCGAGAGAGTCTTCTGATAGTCGAGCACGAGCGAAGAATCCTCGGTCACGGTATATGAACGGATCCCTCTGAGACCGTCGGCATTCACCGTGCTGTCGCCGATCGAGCGCGGATCGAGCAGAGCGGAGCGCTCGGCAAGACCGCACGGAACGTAAAGGCGGGAGGAGGGCAGACCGATGTTCTCGATCTGTATGATGTTTGCCTCGCTTTGGTACTTTTCGTCGGCGGAAGCGGCAGCCGAGGAAAGCTGTGTCTGCGCGTAAAAGCCGTTTTGATGCAGAAAAGCGAAGCTGTCGGCGCTTTCGTACAGCTTTGTGTTCGGCAGAGAGCGCCATCTTCCGCCGTCGTACACATCGCCGACAAAGCCGCGCAGATAACATGAGCCGGGCGCGGACATGGTGACCTTCATCATGGTTTCACTGCTGCTCTGACGCGGACCGACACGGGAAAGATCGCCATCGGTCAGCCCGGTTCCGTCAGTTCCGCCATAGCGCAGCGCTTCGACGCTTTGCCGAATATGCTCTTCTCCTTTGACGGCAAGAGGCGGACGGTTTGCACCGAACAGACCGAGGAGCATGGACGACACCAGAATAAGCATCGCCGCCGTTCTCAGCCATGCGCCGAAGAAGGCGGTGCATGATGATTTGCAGTGCGAAAGCGATAAAATGAGGGAAAACAGGCAGAGAAGCACAGCCGCCGCCGTCTGCACCGATGAAAGGATCGGCAGAAATACGGTCAGCATGATTACGGTAAGGAACAGAAGCGGTAGGCAGAAAGCCCGTGCATGACGTTCGATCGAGCGTCGGAATCCGAGCGATGACAGCGCGGAGACGGGAATGAGAAAATACAGAATGTTTTGAGGATCGCCTGCTGTGAAAACATCGTAATTTTTCGGATACGCCCGCTTATATGCGTCGATTATCCCGTTGAAGGCTCCCGCTATGCCGTCTGCAATTTTCGCATGAAGGAGCGACACAAAGACGGTTACGGCGATCAGCCACAGGATTGAAATGATACGTTTGGCTTTGCCATCGGTCAGCCCGCAGCTTAAAATGACGGCGGCGCCGACTGCAAGACAGGGAAGCCGCAGTGATGCTTTCCCGGAAAGAAACACATCGGTCAAAAGCCATATGATCCCGCCGAAAAGCATAAACGAAGCCGCGGAGAAAATCAGACGGTTCTTATATTTCCGCATATACGTTCTCCTTTTCCTTCGGCGGCTCCAGATAGGAGAATACCGTATTTCCGATGAGGCGATCGTCCTGCCCGCGATCCGTCACGACCAGAACATGCGCAAAGCATGACGGGTCATACTGCTCGCAGAGATGCTCGGTGACCGTGAGGCTGTCCGCCGTCGGCTGTGCCGACAGGATATCGCTCAGCGAAGCGTTGAGATCGTCCTCGCCCGTGATGTGGATAAGGACGATGCTTCTCTTTTCGGCATCGTACAGACCGATATCGTGCGGCAACTTCGCTTCGCAAAGCGCGGCGGAAAACGATACGGTGCTTTCTCCGATATTCTCGCACATATCGGCGGTGCGCCCGCCGTCCGTGCAGATGTTGTCATATAAGATCAGGATTGTGTTGTTTACCGGAAGACCGTATTCACGCACCGTCAGCCTGTCGGTTTTCTCCGACAGCTTCCAGTGAATGTCACGAATCCGATCGCCCGGGCGGTATTCCCGCAGGGCAAAGGTCTCACCGGGATCGTTTCCGGCGCGGAGCATGGAATATTCCGCGCTGTCGGGATCCTGCGCGCTGTGCTGCCCGATCGATATTTGTATTGGATATATCTGCGGAAGGATCAGAACAGCCGTGTTTTCCGATACCGGCTTTTTCAGACAGAAGAATCCGAAAGCGTCGAAAACATCAAGCTCTTCCGCCGTGACGGAAATTTTCCCGCAATGTGAAGGAACGAAGGATGAAAGAGCGTCGGCTTTCGTTCGCCTGTCGACTGCGAGCCATACGGTTTTGTTTTCGCTTTCTCCCGTGAGAAGATTTTGAAGCCGCAGCTTCACTCTGACTCTTGACGCGCCGAACATCGCCGCGTTGTGTACCGTGACCGTCAGAGAAACATCAGCGGCTTTTGCGGCGGAAACGGGCGCCGAGAGGGATACGGCAGCATTCCGGCGGACGCTGAAGGCAATTATCGCTTCCGGGATCAGGCAGACGAGCGTGGCTGCCGCCGCGTACAGAGCGCTATTGCTGCTGCCGAATATCCAGATGCCGATCAGAAACGCAAGCCAGAGGCAAAACAGGATGCGGTATCTTTTCATCGCCGTGCCTCAGAGCGCGTCCGGACGTTTGACCGTATCGAGAATCTCATTCAGAACATCCGCCGCGCAGGTATCGTTGATCTTTGCCTTTGCCGACAGTATGATCCTGTGCGCGCACACATCGACGAATACCGACTGTACATCGGAGGGAACGACATAGTTCCTTCCTTCGATCAGGGCTTTCGCTTTTGCCATACGGCATACCGCAAGTGCGCCGCGCGGGCTGATTCCGAGAGTTACGAGCGGATGTCGGCGGCTCTCTTCGGCAAGGTCGGCAACATAGTCGAGAAGGGAATCCGCCATCTGTATAAGCCGCGCCTTGCTCTGCATGTCGGAGATGTCCTCGGTCGAGGCGACTTTGCGCACCTCCGAAAGAGGATCCGATATCTGTCGGTCGCGCAGAATCTCAACCTGGCTCCGATGGCTCGGATACCCCATTTCAAGCCTTACCGTGAAGCGGTCGAGCTGAGCGTGGGGGAGCAGCTGCGTGCCTGCCGCGCCGACCGGGTTCTGAGTTGCGATAACGATAAACGGCTCCGGCAGCTTGTACGTCTTGCCGTCCACGGTCGCCTGACGTTCTTCCATTACCTCGAGCAGTGCCGACTGAGTTTTGCTTGAGGTGCGGTTGATCTCGTCGGCAAGCAGCAGATTCGTCATTACCGCACCCGGATGGTAGACGAAACGCCCCGCCGATTTGTCATATACCGAAAATCCGACGATATCCGACGGCAGCACATCCGGCGTAAACTGTATGCGGGAATACTGCAGCCCGAGCGCACGGGAAAACGCGAGTGCTGCGGTCGTTTTGCCTGTGCCCGGAACATCGTCGAGTAGGACGTGTCCCTGCGATATGAACGCCATAAGTATTTTTTCAAGCACTTCGTCCTTGCCGACGATGACCTTTTTTACTTCATGAAGTATTCTATCAACGATCGGATTCATCTTTCAATTCTCCTTACCATTCTTTATAGTAATTGCCTGCCGTGACACCGTACATACCGCCCTGATCGGGGCGGAATCCGCCGATGTCCTTGCCCATTGCAAGCGTGAAGCGCAGGCGGATCACGGCGCCGTCCTGCGGCTTGCAGACATTCATGCCGTATCCGGGGTACTTGCCGTTGCAGGAATACATCCATCCCGACCAACGGTAAAAATCGAATTCGCCGAGCCTGTCGGGAGAGGCGGGGCATGGATCCTCTCCGGCGCCTGTCTCATCCATGCCGTCCGCGAGGATCAGCCGCATAAGCTCCGGGTCGATCCGATAGCGGCTGCACAGACCGGGCTTTCCGATATCCGAAAGGTAGGTGCCGCCGTTTGTATTGCAGGAGAAGCCGTTCTGCTCGAGCAGGGCGGTCACGATCTCCATGACGCTTGTTCTGCCGGGTACCTCGACCTCGGTCGGCGGGATCAGATAACCGAGCCCTACCGTTGTCGCCTCTACGCTGACTTTGACCTTGATGTTTCCCGGCTGATAGTAGACACGCCAGCTTTTTGTGACCGCGTAGCCGTCGTTGTCCGATACCGTAACGGTGATGGTGTTTTCACCTTCCCGCGTGAGATAGGTGTTGAAGCCGAACCATGCTCCGGTCTGGCTGCAGTGCTGTTCGATCTTCTTTCCGTTGATGAAAACGGAAAAGTTATTGTAATAAAGCTGCTCGTTGTCGAAACTGAGCGCCGTTACGTTCGTGATAATATCGGGGTTCTTGAAGGTCAGACCGTTTTCCAGATTGATTACGGTGTCGCCGATCTCGACCTGCGCGTACACGGTCGGGTATTTGTTTTCGGGCGTTGACTCACCGTTGCGGCGAAAACGCAGGAGATAGCGGTAGCTGCGGTTTTCTCCGTCCGAATTTGTGTAGTACAGAACCAGATAAAACGGTTTTCTCTGACTGAGCTCTACCGTATAGTACCCGTCTCCGCCGACTGTCACAAGCTTTCCGTCGAAACGGATGTGCCGCAGCTGTTCCTTTCCGGTCACGGGATTGACGAACACCTTGAATTTATAGAATTCGGTATCCGCCCGCACGGTCAGCTCCTCGTATTTGTAATCCGGCTGAGCCGTATCGTTTGTGATTACAGTGTCGGAGATCGTCGTCGTGATTTTGAAAATATCCTCGCGGTATACAACGGTATACTGCTTCGTCACGCTGTCGCTTCGCCCTCCGGCGGTGATCGTTACCGTGTTTTCTCCGTACTCAAGCTCTGCGGTAAAGCTGTCGCCGGATGGTGTCAGTGCTTTGCCGTTTACGCGCACGGAAACGCCGAGACGTTTGGTTCCCTTGACGGCATAAGCCGTAAAGGGAAGCTTTGCCTGCGATGTCTCGTGGATGTTTTCAAGGTCGGTGATGATCAGAACCGCGTCGTCCGCCGCTTTATACAGCGTATAGGAACGTGCGGCGGTGATATAGACCTCACCGTCAAAGTAGATCACCTTTACCAGAACGGAGTTGACGCCCTCACTCAGAGTGATGCGGAAGCTGTTGTCGATCCCGCGGTACGTCTGCTCCGCACCGTTTACGGTGACGGAAATGCCGGAAACCGTAAGCTCGGTTTTCAGATGCGTGATCGTAAAGGTGTAGTTTTCATTTGTGAGAATATCGTTATCGATGATGCTTGTGGTGAAATAATTTTCAAACGAGCCCGTGCCGCCGTCGCCGGGATTCTCACCCGGCTTGTCCTCCGGCACACGATCTCCCGGCTCCGAGCCGCCGATCCCCGTCAGCTTGCCCGGGAGATCCGGAAGCTCACCCGATATATTGTCCGACTGAGTGGGAATTGTTCCGGGCTTGTCCGGATCGGTGAGCTCGGGACTGCTTTCGTCTCCGTCGGAGGCATCCGGTGAAGTCTCATCCGAAATCTGCTCACCCGAACTGCTGTCGGTGTCTTCCGGCTGCTCCGTATCCGGATCGGGATCATTTTGTACGCTTTCCGTCGGCGCTTCCGTTTCGCTGTCGTTTGGCTCGCTGTCCTCCGTTTCCGGCTCATTTCCGTCCTCTGCCGGGGCATGACCGAGCCGATCGATGCTGTCCCTGTCGTAAAGGATGTCTTTGTCCGATATCTTCATTGGGGAAACGGGAACGCGGTCCGCCTCGGAAACGGCGGGAGCACCCCTGTGAAGTCCTACGGCAGTGAACGCCAATACCGTACAGCATACGAGTGCAAGTACGACCTTGATAATTCCTTCGGCTTTCGTCTTTTTCACGGGAGTGCTCCTCCTTCCTTTTTCGATTTTCAGTTACGCTTTTTTCTTCTTGCCGCCACGAACCAATATATAAGTCCGATGATGAGCGCTGCCGCAAGCACAATTCCGATGATGATCGGAATAATGCTCATGTCAAACGATCCGTGATGCTCATCCGCGGCGGACGCTGCCGCGTCGGTACTGCGGTCTTTTGTGGGATCCGTCTCCGCGGTGTCGGGTTCTGTCTCTGTCTCGGGCGGATTTGTCCCGGTGTTTTCGCTTTCGTCCGTCTCGGCGGGGGCAGTGTCCGTTTCGGTGTCGGGGGCGCTTTCGGGCTTGCCGTTCGGTGTGCTGTCCGGTACATTTTCCGATTCGGACTTGCCGTCTGCGGTGTCGGCAGCGGTATTTTCTCCTTCATCGGACGGAGGCGCCGTCGGTTGCGTATCGGCGGGCTTTTCGGCTTCGGCTTTGAGAATCGCATCATATTGTGCTTCTGCGTCATTCAACAGCTTCAGAATTTCCGACGGAACCATCGCCTTTTGTTCCGCATTGAGTGAATCGTAGGCATTTCTTGCCGCCGATATCTTTTCACCGCTGCTTCGGGAGACGGTTCCTATGGATTCGATCAAACCGACTACCCGGTCGGCGGCATCTTTGTTTGATGCGTATTCCGACTCAAGCACCGCATATTCGGCAATTGCCTTTTGAAGAACATCGTATATCTCTTCGGGGATCATCTCTTTCTGATCGTCGGTCAGCGCGTTGTAAGCGTTCTCGGCTTCCTCGATCGCAGCCTTGCTCTCAAGCGTTACCTTGCCGATCGAGGCGATCTTCTCGGCAGCCGATGCTGCCGCATCGACATCGGCGTTGTACTTATCGACAAGCTCGTTGTACCGTTTTACGGCGTTCTCGAGGGTTTCACGGTCGCTGCCGCTCACCATTGACTTCTGCTTTTCGGTAAGTTCGCCGTAAGCGTTCTGCGCCGCTTCGATCGCCTGTCGGCTGTCGAGAGTGACTTCGCCGACGGCACGGATCGCATCGATTGCTTTGTCTGCCGCCGCCTTGTCTTCGGTATACGCTTTTTCCCATGATGCAAGCACCTGTTTTGCATCGATCAGCTTGACAAAATTGCCGACCTGATCTTTTTTGGAATCTGTCAAACTGTCATAAGCCTCCTGCGCGGTGTCGATCTGCTTTCTTACGGCGTCGATTTCTTCAACAGACGAGTCTCCGTCGATTCCGCCGATGCTGTCGATCAGCAGCTCGACGACAGCCGCGTCGAAACGGTCGATGTCCGTGTCGGTCTGCGCAGGGCTTTCGGCATCGTTTATCTGCTGCGCAAACTCTTCCTTCAGCGCTTCGATTTTATCGGCATATTCCGGATACTTTTCGGCGTAGGACGATGCTTTTTCCTTCAGCGCTTCAAGTGCCGCTTCCTTTGCCTCCTGTGCAAGGGACTGCTTGTCCATGGCGGCGAGTGCGTCGTTATATGCTGCGATGACCGTATCGGGATCTGTTTCTCTGAAGATGATATTTGTCTTGGTATTCAGAATGTCGGAAAGGGTCTTGCTTTGCTCGGCGGATACATACGGTCCGATCTCGCTGTCGTAATAGCGGGTAAGATATTCAGCGATCTCTTTGCGGATATCGCTGTCGGAGATCTGCCATTTGAAGAGCGGGTAAGTACCGTTCAGCCCCGCAAAGCTCTTTATCATTTTAACGCCGTCGGCAAAATGCGAGTCAAGCTCCGATGCATCGACGGTATATACGGAATCGCCGCGGCTGCTTATCCAGCCGAGCGATTTCTGCGCGCAGCCGTTCAGGAGATAAAGACCGTCTTTGTATTCGCCGTTGATCGGGTATCCGACAAGCGAACCGATTTTGGAGGAGCCCTGGTTGTTCGGACCGAGGAGCTTTCCCGCATTGTAGCAGTTCCTCATCACAAGCCTACGGCTTCCGGAGGAAGAGCTGCCGGAGGCGAAGGATTCGTTTTCTCCGCCGAGGATTCCGCCTGCAAGCTTGCTCGCATTGACGGTTCCGGTGTTGAAGCAGTCTGCAATTTCGACGTCATCGGATGTGATAACTCCGACGACACCGCCGGTTCCGCCCTTTGCGTCCATGACGTTATCGGCATCGTTTTCGATTGTGCCCCAATTGGCGCATTCGGTCAGCACCGCGCTTTGATTGAGGTAGGTCGAAATATTGCCGACGATTCCGCCGACGCCGAGCGCCTTGTCCGTCTCGACCGTGCCGTAGTTCGCACAGCGGAGAAGGGAGGTATCCCCTTCGATTCTTCCGATGATTCCGCCGACACCCTTCGGCTCGCGGTTGTTGTCCGTTTCGGTGATGACGATCGATCCGCGGAAGGTGCATCCGGTGATTTTGAGCGCGGAGGTGCCGAAGGCGGATGCGGCTTTGCCGATCAGACCGCCGACGGCAGATGCGTAAATGCTGCTGCAGTCGATTCCGCTTATGCGTATTTCCGCATAGGAACGGCAGTTTTCCACGGTCGCGCCGTAGCTGTCGGCGACAAGCGCACCGACGCATTCCTTTGAGGTTACGCCGTCAAGCTCAATCGTGCCGTAGATGTCCAGATTGCATACGGTGCTCTGTCCGCGAAGAACGCCGATCAGACCGTAATAGCCGCAGCTGTTGCGGCTGCTGATGTACAGTCCTTTTATTATGTGTCCGTTTCCGTTCAGCGTACCGTAGAATCCGTTTCCGCCGTCCGGAGTAAGACCGATCGGGGTCCATTCGCGGTATGCAAGGTCGATGTCATCGGTCAGCTCCGCAAGCACCGTGCGGCTGCTTCTGCTGTTGACATAATTTGCAAGCCATGCAAGCTCGGCGCCGTTTGAGATCTGATATATTCCGTCGGCGAGGGCGGGCTCTGTCTGAGTTACGCCGTCCCATGCGGACGATGCCGATTCCTCGGCGAGCGCGATCAGAGCGTTCATACGGCGCGCCGTATTTTCGGTGTACTCGGTCAGCTTGCTTTTTGCGGTATTCAGAATATCCTCGACGGCTGCAAAGGTATCTGCGTTTTTGAAATCGAGAGATGCTGTTTTTTCCGCCTGCGCGGTGAAAGCATCGGACGTCCGCCGCAGGGCTTTCAGGAATCCGTCGGTATATCCTTTTTCTTCAGCCGACAGGAGAATTTCGCCGATCTGCTTTTTGCTGTCGCCGCAAAGCGCGGATATCTCATCCTGCGCGGCGGTCTTGGCTGCCGAAAGCGCGTCGAGCTTTATCTTGTCCGCGTCCGGTTCATTTCCGGTCTCGCTCATTTTCGCGGAAAGATCGTGAAGCGCCTTTCCGGCATCGGCAAACAGCGTGTCGATCTCGTCGATCGAGGCAGCGCGGTCGATCTTTACGCCCCATTTTTCGTAGCATGCGTACAGCTTTGCGGTGTCCTCTTCGCTGTATGTTTTGCCGTATAGATATTTGTTATAGAGCTCGTTTTTCGCTTTGGTATTGTATGTATCGCATGAGGTTTCGAAAAGTCCCGGCTTTTCGCCCGTTCCGAGATATTTTTCACACACGGCGGAAAGAGCCTTTACGGTTCCGGCATCGTTTGCTTCCGCGGCAGCTTCGGATAAAAGTTCGGTCATGATCTGCATGCCGCTCTCATCGTATACTCTTGCGGATATGTAGTCCCCAAATGAACGGAGCGCCATCTCCTTTTCAACTTCAAGCTGAGTCGGAACGCTTTGCAGCTCTCCGTCAATTGCAGCGAGCAGCGCATCGATTTCGTCGATGCTGACGGCAAGCTCGGTCTTTCGCAGACAGGTGAGTATAACTGCGTTATATATGTCGCTCTGCGTACCGTAGACCGTGTCGTTGTTCGTTTTCATTTTGCCGAGCAGTGTATATGCGGCATCGAGCTTAGCCTGCCCGAGCGCTCCGTCGGATCGGGTGCTTTCCTCAGGCGTGATCTGCTCGAGGCGTACGCAGTACTGCATTACGGAATGCTGGATGTCTACCTTGCCCCAAAGTCCCGCCTCGGCGCTGCTCTGCGCGTTTCTGACCGTACCGCGTACAAGAGTATTCACAAGACCGTATACGCATTCGCCGTCATTATACAGCCCGATCAGTTCCCCCGAGGTGTCGACACGTCCGGCGATGGCGGCGCCGGGGGTGACGTTCAGGCTGTTTTCTCCGTCGGCGGAGCCGCTGTTTACCACATAAGCCACACCCGCCTGATCGAGCACGCTGCCGACGATTCCGTTTCCGAAGTGAACGCTGCCGTAGTTGCGGCATTCACGAATCTGTGCCATGTCGCACATGGTTCCGGTGATACCGCCGATGTTGCCGAGTACGTTGTTTCCGATGTCGATATCTGCATAGGAGTCCGTATAACGGATCAGCGATCCGTTTTCGACGGAGCCGGCAACACCGCCGAAGCAGTATTGGAAATTCGCCGATCCGCTTTGAAACAGAACGGCATAGCTTGTGCAGGATTCGATAATGCCGCCGTACTGATATCCGACTATACCGCCTATGTAATTGCAGTTTGAATATTTCTTTCCGTTCGTGAGCGCGACGGAGCTTTCGCAGCCGTAGATTATTCCTGCCGAGCGTCCGGCAATACCGCCGGCGGAGTATTTTGTCTTTTCACTGCTGCTGAGATACTCGCTGCCGAGCTCCTGACTTATAAGTCCCGCCGTATGCAGCGATTTTACCGTACCGCCCTTGCCGATATAACCGAACAGACCGCCGAGAAATCCGCCGCTTTCCTTTGTTATATTGACGTACAGACCGTGTACGGTATGCCCGTTTCCGTTGAAGGTGCCGTAATATGCTTTGTTGTCGTCCGATCTTACGGCGATCGGAGTCCATGCATTGCCGCCGAGATCAATATCGGCACTAAGCTCTGCATTCAAACTGTATCTTCCGTTGTTTACCGCATCGGCGAACCATGCAAGCTCTGCCGCCGTGCCGATCAGATAGGGATCCTTTTTCGTACCGGAGCCGGAGGGCTGAACCTTTGACGCGCCGTCCCATTTGTCTGCCACTCCGCTGTCTGCCGTGCGCTGTCCGGCTGTTTTTACCGTCTGCTCCATTGCGGCGATGGCATTGTCCTTTGCCGTATCGACCCCGGATTTGTTTGATGCGGCGTTGACAGCGTCTATCCCGGCATCCTTCTGCTCACCGAGAAGTATCATGTCCCCGTCGAGCTGCCGCAGCAGCTCATCCGCAAGATCGTGACGCAGACCGAGCCGTCCCGCGCTTACTATGATTTTGGCAAGATCGGCTTTGTATCCGAAATCGCGTGTGCTGTAAGGACCGACATCCTGATAAAAATACGCTTTTTCCACGGCTGCCGCCGCTGTTTTTTTGTAATCAGCCAATCTGTCGGAAGCCGTCGGAACTGCGGCAATGTTCGCTTTCAGAGCCTTCAGCGCCGCATTTACGACGGATATTTCTTTAGCGGCATCGATTACGGCTATCGCGTCGTCGCGGTAAGCGGTGACCGTTTCCCGATCATCCGGATCGTAGTTCTCGGCGATCAGACTGTCGGAACAGAGGCTGTCGATTTCTGCCTTCGCCTGCTCCTTGGCTTCTCTGAGCGCTTTGTCGTTCTCGCCGGGAGTGGAGCCTTCCTTCAGCTCCCATGCGAGTACGGGCCAGCCGTCGCCGAAGCCGTTTTCGTCAATGACGAACATCGGCTCTTCACATCCGTCGTTGATCAGCACAAGAATATCATCGACCGTGTCGCAGTCGCAAAAGCGTTTGCAGCCGTCAAAATCCTCAACGCTCATGCCCCCGGAGCCGACGATCACATCTGTATAACACAGTGAGTTTTTGATCGACTGACTTCCGTATACCATTCCCGCAAGATCTCCCGGCACGCCGCCGTTCACCGATCCGGTTGAGGAGAGGCCGCCCGGTGCGCCCCAATCCTCTACACCTGCGGAAGAATAGCATGAGGTGATTATGACCGAGCCCTCTCCGACAAGTCCGCCGGTATATGCTGCTCCGCTTAACGAGCCGCTGTTGCAGCAGTAAGTGAGTCTGACCTCATCCGCGACCGCACTGCCTATGATTCCGCCGACCGAGCCTGAGTTTTCGGCGTTGACGGTACCGTGGTTCGCGCATCCCGTCAGCGACGTGCCGTAGCCTTCGTCGAATCCGACGATTCCGCCTACATAGGCGGCTTCCGATTCGACCGTGATATCGGCGGCGTTGGAACAGTTGACGATCTCGGCTTCGTATGTTCCGCCGGTGATTGCGCCGACGAACTGACAGCCGTCGGATGATACGTTGACCGATCCGGCTACCTTGAGGTTTTTCACGGTGGCGGTGTACAGGTATCCGAACAGTCCCGCGTTGCCGTATTCGTAGCTTTCGTCTGCCGTTATGTCAACCGTCACGGTGAAGCCGTTTCCGTTGAATGTGCCGCAGTAGCCGCCGTCGCCGCCGATAGGTATCCATTCCTCTCCGGTCAGATCAATGTCGGCTGTAAGCTGGGCATCGATTGAATCGTTGCCTCCGGTGACCTCTTCCGAAAACCAAAGCAGATCTTCCGCAGTTCCCAAAAGATAGCTGCCGTCATCTGCCGTTTTCGGCTCGTCCGAGGCAAAAGCCGCCGTCGGCAGCGCCGAGACGAGCAGCAAAAGCGACAGTAAAAATGATACCGCTTTCTTAAGATTCGTTTTCATTGTGCGTTCCTCCAATTGTGTGTCGATCTGTATCAAACGGCTGCGGACAGCCTGCTTTTTTGCTTTTTGCAAACGTCTGAATATCGGACGCCGCTCATGTTCCGTCGATCTCGCAGCCGATATCCTGTCCGAGATCACAGGTGTAAACCCATTCGATGACATCGCCGTCATTCAATTCGTAATCCGAGCAGCCTTTGTTCGGAAATTCGCCGTTGACGCGGTACATCCAGCCGGACAGCGGTCCGCAGGAAAATTCGTAAAGATGGTGTATCCCCTGCACATAAACGGTTTTGTACCCGTTTCCGTCGGCTCCCTGATATTCCATCTGAATTTTTTTCTCGCGGACGGCGCGGCTTAAGACCGAAAAAACGGTATCGCCTTCAAAAAGCTCGTATTCCGTCGCGGGAAGGATCACGCCGTCCGGCGGAACATATTCGTCCGATTTGAGCCGGTCGTCCAGATTTTCATAGTTTTTCAGCACCGTATCGCAGCGTATTTCGAGAGTCACCGTCCGGGACTGAATCTCCGAGCTGCTGCCGTCGGTGCCGCCGCTGTAATATTCGTCAACAGATTGGATGTTCAGTCCGAATACTGCGGCGATCAGCACCGCAGCGACGGCGATAAGCAGAATAATATTTTTCTTCGTATTCTTCATTGTTTATATTCTTTCGCAAAAGATTTTTGCCTTGGCTTCGACCGCAAAGACGCGCTTTGCCCGTAAAACAAAAAGTACTCCTTCGACCTTTCGGTCAAAAGAGTACAACGGATCATAAATCGCAGAAGCGGCGTGATTCATGCCTGCCTTTCGGTAGAAGAATCCGCGCCGAAACCGTTTTCGCGCGATCGATCGGCTGCACTCTTCTCACCAAAGCTGTGTTGAACCAAAAGATACGGCAGGTATCCTGACTTATGATGCAGTGGAAAATCCACACGGACACGCTTTCTCGCGGGCATGGTTCTCCCATCGTTTATGCGTGCTCCGATCTCGTCAAATACAGTAATGGCGGTTGTTCCGGATTCGAACCGGATTTCCTTTTCATCTACTCAGCGTACAACTTTTCAAAACCGTATCTTTTTAACATTATTCGGTTGTATTGCTCCCCGTGGCGAAATGCCCGCAAGGGCGTTTTTGGGGGCAAAATGCCCGTTTTTGCCATTCCGTCGGTAACGCTGCCTTGCGGCGCGCGGCGAAACTGCAAAAGCTTACGAAGTAAGACTTTTGGCAAGTATTATATCATACCTCGCGGATTATTGCAAGTGCTTGCACGACAAATTACATCACGGAGAGAAAAAGGGCAGGGGGATTCTCCGCCTGCGGCGCATTTTGCCGGGAAATCTCGTGCAGCTTTTCTCTCTCACCGGGTCTCGATTGCGAAAGACCCTTGCAAAAAAACGTACCGATGTCCCGCCGAAAAAATAATGTCCGCAGAAACGATCTTTCGACCGTTTCTGCGGACATTTCAAAAGGTTTTACTTCGGCTTTACTCGACGAGTCCGCTTTCCTTCAGCAGAATCTCGATATCCGTACCCCTGACCTTTTTCAGGAGCACTTTAAGCATTTCCTTCTCTTTGAAGGACAGCGGCGCCTCGCTGATCGGCTTCTTGTCGATGGCGTAGTAGCAGGCACGCAGTATCTCACGCACATCGTACTTGCTGCCCCAGACCTCCGGCACGCCGCGGTCGATGTCAAGCAGAGTGTAGACCGACTCCATACCGGTGCGCATGGAATACTCGGTGGTGAAGATGGTGTCGCGCGGTGTCTCGGCAAACTGACCGATGAAGGCAAAGTTCACGGCGCCGTCGGGAACGACCTTCGGGCGGTCGGATTCCTTTCTCGGCTGGAAGAAGGCGTTGATATACGGCATGAAGCAGGTCGTGGTATTGCAGGCATCGTGCGCCAGAGCGTCGATCCGATCCTCCGGCACGCCGATGTGGTACAGCCACTCGCGGCAGACCTCCTCGCCGGTGCAGTCACGCATTGCTTTCTTCACATAGTTGCCTTCCTTGTCGGTGTTCAGCGAATACAGCCATACAAGCACCGTGTTCTTATCCTGCGACTTGAACTGCGGCTGGCGGTTGATCGTCCATGAGAGATACCAGTTGTCGGCGCTGTCCTTGACGGTGACGATGCCGCCGGTGGTCACCTTGCCCGAGCGCGGATCGCGCTTGCAGATGTTCATGATATGCCGGATAACTTCCTCATCGGAGGTCGCTACCGTGGCGCTCATCCAGTTGGTCGCATCCACATCGGAGCAGAAATTATCCGGGTCGCCGTATTCTCCGTGCTCCGCCTGCGCCGCGATGGCTTTCCACATATCCCACGATTCGCCCTTGCCGTTTTCAATGCCGCTTAGGTCGGGTGCGTGAGTCTGGTCACCGTAGCAGGAGGTGTCGGTGCAGCAGCCGTTTGTGATGAACACAAGATCATCCTCGATCAGATCAATTGTCTGCTCCTTGCCGTCCTTGACATACACGATCTGCTTGGCAATCTTTCGGTCGCCCTCGGTTTCGATGATGACGTTTTTTACGTCCATGCCGTACTCGATGCGCACGCCGTGAGACTCGAGATACTTAACGAGCGGCAGGATCATGCTCTCGTACTGGTTGTATTTGGTGAAGCGCAGGGCGCTGAAATCGGGCAGGCCGTCGATGTGGTGGACGTAGCGGCAGAGATAGCGCTTCATCTCAAGCGCGCTCGACCAGCGTTGGAAAGCGAACATCGTCTGCCAATAGAGCCAGAAGTTCGTGTTCCAGAAGGATTCCGGCAGAACATCGGAAATTTTCTTGTCCTCCAGATCCTTCTCGGGGGTCAGAAACAGCTTGGAGAGCGCCGTTGCGGAATCCTTGTCAAGCTTGAACATCTTGTCGGTGTGGGCATCCTCGCCGCACTTCACGGTCGCGCGGCAGAGGGAATAGTTGGGGTCGTGCTTGTTGAGCCAATAATATTCGTCAAGTACCGAAACGCCGGGGGTCTCGATGGACGGCACATCGCGGAAGGTGTCCCACATGACCTCGAAATGGTTGTCCATCTCGCGTCCGCCGCGCATAAAGAATCCCTTGGTGACATCCCGGCGTCCGTCGCAGCTTCCGCCGGCAAGCTCCAGCTTTTCGAGCAGATGGATGTGCTCGCCCTTCATCTGTCCGTCGCGGACAAGGTAAAACGCCGCCGTCAGCCCGGCAAGCCCCGTGCCGATGATGTAAGCCGATTTTTTATCCACATCCTTCGGCTTCTCGGGATGAGCGAAAGATTCATAGGTTCCTGCTGAGTAATACATAACGAATACCTCCGTGTTTTTCTTTTGATGCTTTTATTATACCCGTTTCCGATCGGTTTACAATAAACAGAAAAAACTCCGTGATAAAAGTCTTATCACGGAGTATGAAAGTGTAAAAAGTTTTATCAGATCAGCCGGAATGATAAAATCAGAGCCTGAATCGGGAAAGCGCTTCCGCCATGGAACCTTTGATCAGCTTGGCGAGCTTGTCCACGATCGGCTGCGGATCCTCCCGCATATCGTCTTTGATCCAGTCGAGCATCAGCCCGATAAATATATATGAATAGATCTGCGCAATGAACCGCTTGTCCTCGTCCCGGACAGCCATGCCGTCGGCTTCTTCGTCGATGACACCGAGCAGAAGCCGGTCTACGATCGGCTGCAGGTATTTCTCGACCTGCTCGCGGTGCACGCAGCGGTAGACGTTCAGAATAAACGGCTTGTTCTCCTGTACGGCTTCGAAAATCTGCAAAAGCCCCTGCTGCCAGGTTTCGTAAGTCTTTTTTTCGTCAAGCGCACGTTTCGCATCTTCAAGGCATGACCATTCCACGAGATCGTAAATGTCCTTGAAATGATAATAGAAGGTCATGCGGTTGATTCCGCAATCGTCCGCTATGTCGCCAACCGTTATTTTAGTGAGCGGCTTTTTCATAAGCAAATTCTTGAGCGACTGTTCCAAGGCTCGCTTTGTTACCTGTGACATACCGCAGCCTCCGTTTTGTTTCGGTGATTCTATTGTACCACAAGTTTTATGTGTTTTCAATATTGATATGCGGCTCATTCACGATGCATCATGTCAATAAACAGAAGGTTACAAAGCGGCCAGCTTTATCAGGCTTATCCAAATGCATGCGCCGCCGAGGATAAACGATACAATGGAGACAAGATGTCCTAAGTATTGTCGGATGATTATGGCAACAAAATTGAACAGTCCTATGCCGATTAAAAAGGCACCGAACATTCCGAGCAGCCTCCATGAGTTATCATTGTATACCACCTTGGTATACACACCGTAAATGATCATAGGTGTCAAAAGCGCGGTAATGCCCAATGCAAGCAAAAGTTTGTATCCCACGGGGTGTTCATTCTCAAAATCCTTGTCCGCAGCAGGGGAAAAAAAGCGGGATGCACCCGCCGGCGGAAGAAGATAGTTGCTGTTTTTTCTCTTCTTTTTCATAGTACTTACCTCTTAAAATATTCTAATGTCCGCGGCTCACTTTGGTACCTGTGATACACCGCCGCGTCCGTTTTGTTTCGGTGATTTTATTGTACCACAAAGCCCGCGTGTTTTCAATATTCATCTGCGTATGCGGAAGTTTAACCGCGGGCGCATCATAGATAGTTAAGATCGGGTCGGATGCTTCGGTGACTTTCTCTGCGGAATAAATGGCTTCAAGGACGGATTTTATTTTCGGAAGGCAGAATAAAATACGCGCCCCATAAACCATGGCACCATTTCAACATACGGCACCATAAAAGCAAAGAGAAAATTCTTGAAAGCACAGTGCTTTCAAGAGTTCCGTTGGCAAAGAACCGTAATTTTGATAGAAACCGTGTAAGGGGGTGCAACTTCGGTTCAGAGGGGGGTGCAGTTCTCGATTGGAGGGGGTGCAATACTTTCCTGCGTTGCCCTCCGATTACTGTGCAGGGGCAGGAGTGTGTTATTCTTTGTGGGAGCTGTCGTAGATTGCACGGATGTCCTTCGGCAGCTTGTCGGGAATCATGGCGGCGAGTTTTTCCTCATTTCCGCCCCGGATTGCCTGTTCATAGTACCAGCATTTGAATTTCAGCATATCCAGTGTACGGTTCATCCTTGCTATCTCCTCCTCCATATGCGCCTTCTGCCTTTCAAACAATTCCTTTCGCTGCGGATATGTGGCAGGACCCTCTTTACACCAATCCATGAACTGTTTGATATCCCGAATCTCCATTCCCGCCTTTTTCAGACATTCAATGACCCGAAGCGCCTCGATCTCCGCCTCACTAAACTTGCGGATGCCGGATACCCGTTCCATATTCGGGAAAAGCCCTTGTTTGTCATAATAGCGCAGCGTGGAGATAGGCATTCCGAACATCTCAGCCACCTGTCCGATCGAATACATAAAAATTCCTCCGAAAATTTTCAAAAAATATCTTGACCTGAAGTTAGGTTTAGGTGTTATCATTATAATAACACAAAAGAAATCGAAGTGCAAGGAGTGTTTCATAATGAGTAAAAAAGTGTTGATTCTTTCTTCAAGCCCCCGCAAGGGCGGCAACTCCGAAACGCTGGCGGCAGCATTTGCCAAGGGTGCAAGGGAGGCAGGCAATCAGGTTGAAACCGTATCTCTGCGGGAAAAGCAGGTTGGCTTTTGCAAGGGTTGTCTTGCCTGCCTGAAGCTGGGGCACTGCGTCATCAAGGATGATGCCGTGGAGATCGCCGACAAAATGCACGACGCAGATGTGCTGGTGTTCGCAACGCCTGTCTACTATTACAGCGTCAGCGGTCAACTCAAGACCGTGCTGGATCGTGCCAACCCGCTGTTTGGAACGGATTATGGCTTTACGAAAGCCTACTTGCTGGCGACAGCGGCAGAGGATGAGCCGGAAACGGTGGAAGGTACGGTCAAGGCAGTGCAGGGTTGGGTGGACTGCTTCGAACGCTGTGAACTGGCCGATACGGTGTTTGCCGGCGGTGTGAATGAAATCGGTGAAATCAACGGGCATCCCGCATTGAAAAGAGCTTACCAAGTCGGAAAGGAGATTTGAAATATGGAACAGTTGGATTTAACACAGGAATGGGACAAGGTGTTCCCGAAAAGCGGCAAGGTGGACCATAAAAAAGTGACCTTTCATAACCGCTACGGCATCACGCTGGCGGCAGATATGTACACGCCGAAGGGTGCGGAGGGCAAGCTGCCCGCTATTGCCGTCAGCGGGCCGTTCGGTGCGGTAAAGGAGCAGTCCTCCGGCCTGTATGCGCAGAAAATGGCGGAGCTTGGCTTCTTGACGATTGCCTTCGACCCGTCCTACACCGGCGAGAGCGGCGGTGAGCCTCGCTATGTTGCTTCGCCGGACATCAACACCGAGGATTTCTGCGCAGCGGTAGACTTCCTCTCCGTGCAGGAGAATGTTGACCCGGAGCGCATCGGTATCATCGGTATCTGTGGTTGGGGCGGCATGGCGATCAACGCTGCAGCCATTGACACCCGTATCAAAGCTACTGCGGCTATGACCATGTACGACATGACCCGTGTGAATGCCAAAGGCTACTTTGACAGTGAGGATTCCGACTATAAGACTCCGCGAGGCTACCATCCCCGCAGCCTGAACTCCAATAACGGATGGAATGTGACGTCCTCGCTTTCATTCCTGAATATGCCGATTTTGCAGTACAGCAGCGAGATTCGCTCCGCCGTGCTGCTGGTACACGGCGAAAAGGCGCACTCCCGCTATTTCAGCGAGACGGCTTACAGCAAATTGATCGGGGATAATAAGGAATTGCTCATTATCCCCGGCGCAAGCCACACCGACCTTTACGATCAGATGGATGTAATTCCGTTTGAAAAGCTGAAAACGTTCTTTGAGGAATATCTGAGATGAAGCGACATATTCCGCTCGTCCTGCTGCTGGCGGTTGTGCTCTGCTTGAGCGGCTGCACCGACCGACACGACCTGCCGACTTCCGCAACGGAAGCCCCGCCGCAGGCAGCAGAAAGAGAGAAATCTACCGAAATGACGACAGAGGAAACGACCATGCCTGAAATCGATACAACCGAGCCGATGCTGCTTTTGACCATTGACGGCACTGCTGTGGATGTTCAGTGGGAGAATAACGCTGCTGTTATTGAGCTATATGCCCTTGCACAGAACGCCATTACCGTGAACACTTCCGCCTATGGCGGCTTTGAACAGGTGGGCAGTTTGCCGCAGAGCTTTTCACGCAACGATGTGCAGATGACTACGCAGCCGGGAGATATCGTTCTGTATTCCGGAAATCAGCTTGTGGTGTTTTTCGGCTCGAATTCGTGGAGCTATACCAAGTTGGGACATATCAAGGGTCTGTCTGCCGATGAACTTGCAGCATTGTTGAACAAAGAGCAGACGGTGATAGAACTTCAGCTAAAGTCAAAGTAAGCCGCGGGCAACAAGGTGGCTTACCTTGGGACAGGAAAGACCGCAGGCAGTTAAACCTGCGGTCTTTGTTCCGGTTGGGGCTAAACCCCGTCGCAGAATTACTCGGCTTGCTTTAATGCCGAAACAGACTAAAAGCCTTATTTCAAGCGGTGTTTGGCGGTTTTTAATTCTAAATATTCACGGGCGGAAAAGAGCATAAAACCGGCTCAAAAATGCATCTGAAAAGTAAAAAATCAAGGTCGGAGAATTTTCATCGAATAGAAAGAACCCTTGAAAACACTGGGCTTTCAAGGGTTCCGTTGGCGGAGAGGATGGGATTCGAACCCATGTGACGTTGCCGTCAAACTGATTTCGAGTCTTTTCAACCATTATGACTTTTGTGGTTTTTTCGTATCGCTTTCAGGCTGTTTTGTCCGCCCGAAACCATAGCTGTATCAAGGTGTTTTGGCATTCACCCTTGAAAAAAGCTTGATTTTTCAAGGGGTTCGAATGAAAGCCAAAAATGAGCCGATTTTGGCAGTTTTGTTAGAATTCGCGTTAGAAATGTTAGAACGATGTTAGAACAGCATAGCATACACAGGCGTCTTCCACCGAACAAATGACAGAGGTGTATGTTATGAAAATCAATGACATTGATTGGTCGAAAGTGCCGGATATTCTTGCTAAGGAACAGGTGCGCTTGCTTTGCCATTGCAGCAAACGAACAGCGCTCTATTATCTGAAAAGCGGAAAGCTGCCGTGCATTTATTCGGGGAAGAAAACCCGGTGCTACAAAATCAGGAAAGAAGATCTGATGGCTTTCATAGAAGATCGGGAGAACCATCCCGAGTTCTACGCTGTACCGGAGGGATGGTACAAAGAAAGCGGAAGAACGGTTCGGCAACATTATTCGTCGGAAATTAAAATCGACGGCGAAGATTTGCATGAGTATTATCGGTTCCTCCTCAAAGAATACCCAGATGTTCTTGAAGTTAAAAAGGTCAGTGAGATCACGGGATATGCTATTCCGATAATTAACCGCTGGTGCAACAAAGGCAAGGTGAAGTATTTTTCCATCAGGGCGATGAATATGATCCCCAAGATATACCTGATTGATTTTTTCTGTTCAAACGCATTCAGGACGATACCCCGAAAGAGCGAGTGGCACATCAGCAGTCTGCAAAACTATCGACGCTGGAAGTACTTAGACAGCCTACAATCAAAATGAGGTAAGGACGAGCTATCCATATCTGGTGGCTCGTCCTTTTTTGTTTTAGCCATCAGCCCATTGGCTACGAAGGAAAAATTGCGCCCCAAAGTATCAAGTAGCGCATTCCAAAGTATCAATTTGATACTTTGGAATTTGTTCCAGAGAGACAGACAACCTATCGACATTCCTTATAGGTATTCCGCACCCGTCAAGGGTGCTTTTTTATTATCTCAGAATCAAGTGCGGACTCACAAATCTGCGTTTTTAAAAAAATCGAAAAAATTTTTTGGAGGGGGTTAATTTTTGCCCGTTTTCGTTGCCTACCAAGTGAGGGACAAAACAATCGCCCTCGTGAACCTTGAAAACCGAATACACATTCAACAGGTACATTCCTGATCGGGGGCGAAGGCCCCAGCCGGATGAAGGTGCGCCACGAACTTCCTGCCCACAAGGGTTATCACGGAAAGCAAGGTTGGTAGCGATTCCGAACCATTCTGAAATATCCGCTTGCTGCGGATAAGGCGATGAAACGATTCAGGGACAATGATACTTCCCTATGGGGCTGGCGGAGTACCCGGCAGAGGTGAGATTCCTATGAGTTCGGTCAGCAGCCGAACGCCTGTTGATTTCCTTTTACGCATTTGGGGGATGAGATCGAGTTAAATGCGACCACCAAAGCACATGAGACCCTGTTCTTCATTCCTTTTTATTCTCTTACCCAAGGTGTATTGTGATCCTACAGTGCGAAAGTGGTCTGCGTGTCAATGTTATGGTAGAAAATGCTCGGAAGATGTGATATAATACGCTGCATAAAAATGGAGTTGTCTACACTTTCAGGAACGGGGAGCGCAATGCTGCATCCCGGTGCTTGAAGAAAGTGACGTGATCATGTGGCTTTTGACGGCTCACGCACACCCGATTTTTTTATGGAAGAGAGGAGCAGAAGTATGGAAACGATGGACAATGAACGCCGCATCAGTACCGGCATTGACGGTCTTGACAAGGCGATCGATTTTCTTCGTCCGGGCGATACGGTCGTCTGGCAGTGCGAGCATATCAGCGACTATATGTATGTCGCAACGCGATTTGTGACCAATGTTGCCCGGCAGGGCAACCGCATCGTCTATATACGCTTTGCCGATCATGAGGAGATCATGGACACAGCGGCGCTGCGTGAGCGTGGCGCCAACGTTGAAAAATACGAGCTTGATCCGCGTGTGGGCTTTGAGACCTTTGCCGTGCAGGTGCACCGCATCATTGACAAGGAGCCGCTTGGCACGTTTTTTGTGTTCGACTGTCTGTCGGATCTGCAGAAATACTGGTTTTCCGATTTGATGATCTCGAACTTTTTTCTGCTCATCAATCCCTTCCTGATCCGGCGTCAGGCGGTCGCATATCAGCCGATCGATTATGAAAAGCACACCTATGAGACCATTTCGCGCATCCGGAAAGAGACGCCGCTGCTTGCCAATATCCGCACGCTTGACGGCAGTGTTTATATCCATGCGGTCAAAGTACGTGGCCGCAGCACGCCAACGACGTACTTCCCGCTGAAAATCACCGGAACCAGGTGGCGCACGTTGACATCCAGTGCAGATACTTATGCGATTTTTGAACGCTTTACCCAGACCGGCGAGCGGCGCGACTGCTGGGACAGCATGTTTGATTCTGTCTCTGACGGCAGGGAGCCGACAGACGAGGATGGACAGCGGCTCAAGGAGAATATCCTGCGTTGCCTGCTCGGTAATGAGCCGACGCGTCTTGCGCTGTGCCGGAAATATTTCTCCATGCGCGACCTGCTGTACATCAAGAACCGCGAGATCGGCACGGGCTGCGTCGGCGGCAAGGCGGCCGGCATGCTGCTGGCGCGCAATATCCTGCGCGATGAAGCACCGGAGCTGTATCGGACGCGCATCGAGCCGCATGATTCCTATTACATCGGCGCCGACGTCTTTTATACATACGGCGTTCAAAACGGGCTGTGGTCCTCCCGCATCCGGATGGTCGAGGCGGCGGATTACCTCGAATACGCGGAACCGATCCGCGAGCTGCTGCTCAACGGGATCTTCATGCCAAGCATCAAGGAACAGTTTCTGTCCATGCTCGAATATTTCGGCCAGTCGCCGATTATTGTGCGCTCCAGCTCCATCCTGGAGGATGGCTTCGGCAATGCCTTTGCCGGCAAATATGAGAGTGTTTTCTGCCCGAATCAGGGCAGCCTGAAGGAACGCTATGATGTCTTTGAGCGCGCCGTCAAGCAGGTCTATGCAAGCACCGTCAACCCGGATGCGATCAAATACCGCGCAGAGCGCAAGCTCCTTGACCGCGATGAGCAGATGGCACTGCTGGTCATGCGTGTCTGCGGTGACGTGCATGGCAACTATTACTATCCGCATATTGCCGGCGTCGGCCATTCCAAGAACCTGTACCTGAACAAGCAGAACGCTTCGGCGGAAAACAAGGGCATGCTGCGGCTGGTGTTCGGCATGGGCACGCGCGCGGTCGACCGTGAGGCCGACGATTATGCCCGGCTGCTGAACATGGACAACCCGACTGCCCCGCCGATGGTCGCATACGGTGATGAGTATAAGTATTCTCAGCACAAAATGGATGCAATCGGCCTGAAGGATAACGAATTTGAAACGATCCGCGTGGACGGCATTGACAAGCGTGGCCTCAAGGCCGACCCGTCGCTGTTCATGGAGCCGGACTATCCCACCGTCTCACGCCTGCGTGAAATGGGGCTGAGTACGGCGGACGCTCCCAATATTCTGAATTTCCGAAAGCTCCTGCGCAGCACGGATTTCACCGATGTTATGACGGAGGTCATGCGCGTGCTCGAGGAGAAGTACAGCTACCCGGTCGATATTGAGTATGCCTGCAACTTCGACCAGGACGGCAATTACCGCGTCAATCTTCTGCAGTGCCGGCCGCTTCAGACGCGCGGCGTCGGCGCGGCGGGCGTCATGCCGAATGTAAAGGAATTCTATTTCCGCACGAGCGGCAACTTCATGGGCGGGAACGTCTGCCTGCCCATCCGCTATGCCGTCATGGTTCAGGTCGAGCCGTATCTGGATCTGCCGGAGCAGCGCAAGTATCAGGTCGCGCGTAAGCTCGGGGAACTCAACAACCTCCTGCGCGATGAGGGCACGATCCTGCTCGGTCCGGGGCGCTGGGGGACGACCATTCCCAGTCTCGGCGTGCCGGTGCATTTTATGGAGATCAACCGCTTTGACTGTATTGCCGAGCTTGCCTACAGCTCACACGGCCTGCGCCCGGAGCTGAGCTATGGCAGTCACTTCTTCCAGGATCTCGTGGAGGCCGGGTCATTTTATGTCGCGCTCTACCCGGGTGAGGACGGCTGCGTATTTCAGGATGCGCTGTTTGCAGACTGCGAGAATGTGTACGCGCAGCTCATGCCATCCGACACGGAGGACGGGATGGCGGATGCCATCCGCGTCTATGATCTCGGGCGGGATCAGGCGATCCTCTACTCCGAGGTCGGGAGTCAGGCGTGCTTTCTTGCCAAAGTCTGACCGTCGGAAGACCTACAAAATATTGGGACGTGCGCCGGACAAGTGGCAACCGATAGTACCGGGCGGAGCCCAGCACAGAAGTGCGCTGGGCTCCGTTTCATTGGTGCCTTTAGGCGTAGAAAAGAGAGACATATTTCATGACCGAAAAGATCACGCTCTCCGGCGTGCCGGAGACGATGCCGCAGATCGTTTATGCCTGCGCCAGGGAGAGCGAAGGGCGCGGTACGATCCATGACCCGAAAGCGGAGGAGATCATCCGCAGGCTGGACTACGATTTTTCCCTCGCGGACAGCGACATCGCGATGCGCAGCGGCGTCATCGCCCGCACGCTTGTGCTCGACCGGCTGGCGCGCAGTTGGCTTGCGCAGCATCCGGGCACCGTCGTTGTCAACCTCGCCTGCGGCCTGGACACCCGGTGCTACCGGGTGGACGGGTACGCGCACTGGTATAACCTCGACCTGCCGGAGACCATCGCCGTGCGCGAGCGGCTCCTGCCGGAGCACGGCGCGATCTTGCAGCTCGCCATGTCCGCCATGGACGACTGGGGCGGCGAGATCACGGAGCAGGGCGCTTCGGTGCTCGTCATTATCGAGGGCCTGACCATGTACCTGTCGCAGGCGGATGTGCAGCGCATCTTCGCGGTGATTGCCGGGCGATTCCCGGAGGCGGCGGTGTTCGTCGAGACCATGAGCCCCATGGTCGTCAGGCGTTTCCGGGAAAAGTCCATCGAGGGCAGCCATGCGAAATTCACCTGGGGCGTAAAGGGCGGTGCGGCCCTGGCCGCGCTGCTGCCGGACTTTCGGTTTGTCGAGCAGCACAGCCTGACCGAAGGCATGGCGGTGTTTGCCCCGGTCTACAAGGTGCTGGGCAAGATCATCGTGCTGGAAAGAGCGTGAGCAGGCGGCAGGGGGCGCTTCGGCGGTATGCTGCCATAGAAGAGAGGCGGAGAGGATCGGAGAAATACCATGAACGCTGTTTGAACAAGGAAACTTACGTCTGCAAACGCCCGAACTTCTGCGCACTGGCGCATAGTTCGGGCGGTCGTTTTTGGGCGGCGGCCCGATTTGACAGCAGGGCTGCGCAGATGGAAGAATTTGATGGAAGCCGATTGTAATCTCGTCGGCTTTATGATAGAATCCCTTTTGTAAAATTGCGGGTATTTATAGAGATATGATCTGAAACAGGCGCCTACTGTACCGGCAGCGGAGGAGCGGAAACATGGACTGGAACACATATTATGAAAAGTTTTATGACTGGGCGAACAGCACTCAGATCAATCGGCTCAGCCAACTGACCTTCTTTGGCCCTGCCGATGAAGTGACCGAGGTGGCACAGGAATTGCTGAATGAAAAGGCAGCTTCCCGCTTGATCCGCAAGGCGCTGGCGGCCGGAGTCACCTTTTCGGCGGAGAATATCTATGATTTGATGGACTGCTGCGACACGGCGACCATGAATCTGCTGCTGGCTGCCGCAAAATGCCGCTTCACGCAAGAACAGTTGGAGGACTTCTGGGGCAGCGTGGATGACGCGGTGCTGGAAAAGGCCGCGCGGCGGAATGGTGTGACACTGTTTGAAGACGAGGACCCGGAATGGGACGATGAACCTTGGGAACCGGAACCGATCCCGGAGCCGAAGCTTGGCTTCTGGGCGGCGCTGGGCTTGGGCGGACTGTTCGCGGAAAAGAAAGACCGGCATAACGGCTGCTGCAGCGGCGACTGTGCCCACTGTCCGCCGCACTACGGCTATCGCTACGGGCGCTGGTATTACGGCCATAGTCATACCTACGGTTGTGAGCTCGGCGGGAATCACGGCGATGGACGGGACTGAATCCGTACACATTGCTGTGCATGCCGGCGTAAAAATGATTGGAAAGTCGGTGAGAGAATATGCCCTTACAAATTGTCCGAAACGACATCACAAAAATGAAGGTGGATGCCATTGTGAACGCGGCCAACAACTCGCTGCTGGGAGGCGGCGGTGTGGACGGCTGCATCCACCGGGCGGCGGGGCCGGAGCTGCTGGCGGAATGCCGGACACTTCACGGCTGCGAGACCGGCAGCGCAAAGATTACGAAGGGATACCGTCTGCCCTGTAAATATGTGATCCATACGGTGGGGCCCCAGTGGCAGGGCGGCCGCGCCGGGGAACCGGAAAAGCTTACTTCCTGCTACCGGACGTCTCTGGAACTGGCCAGGGCCCATAACTGTGAGACGGTCGCGTTTCCGTTGATCTCTGCCGGGGTCTATGGCTGGCCCAAAGACCGGGCGCTCCGGGCGGCGGTGGATACTATCGGGGATTTTTTGCTCACAAATGATATGACGGTGTATCTGGTCATTTTTGATCGGGAGGCCTATCAGATCGGCAGCCGCCTGTTTGCGGACATCGCCAGCTATATCGACGACCGCTATGCGGCGCAGCACAGCGATGCGCGCTCCCGGCGCGCACCGGAGTACGGTCTGCCTTTTCCGCTGCAAGACACGGAGCATATCGAAAAACTGCCCTCCGTATCCAGGAAAGCAGCAACGCTGGAGGATGTCCTGGAGGATCTGGATGAGAGCTTTTCGGAGATGCTGCTGCGGAAGATCGATGAATCCGGCATGACCGACGCCCAGTGCTATAAGAAGGCCAACATTGATCGCAAGCTGTTTTCCAAAATCCGCTCGGATAAGAACTACAGGCCCTCCAAACCCACGGTGCTGGCTTTTGCGCTGGCGCTGGAGCTGCCTCTGCCGGAGATGAAAAATCTGCTGGAAAAGGCGGGCTTTGCGCTGTCTCATGCCAGCAAGTTCGATATTATCGTGGAATATTTCGTGGAGCACGGCAATTACAACGTATTTGAGATCAACGAGGCGTTGTTCGCCTTTGACCAGAGCCTGATCGGGACGTAATTGTCGCCTGCAGGGCGACCAAACAGGAGCCATAACCGCCTATAATCCGGACATAAGCCAAAACCGGAATTTACAGGAGGTTATTACTATGAAAAAGAATCTGACGGAAATCGTATTCATTCTGGATCGCAGCGGCTCCATGGCCGGGCTGGAGGCGGACACCATCGGCGGCTTCAACGCCATGATCGCAAAGCAGCAGCAGGAACCGGGTGAGGCGCTGATCTCCACCATTCTCTTTGACGACCGGAGCGAGGTGCTGCATGACCGGACGCCGGTCAGCAGAGTCCGGCCCATGACAGCCCGAGATTATACGGTGCGCGGCAGCACGGCACTGCTGGATGCCATTGGCGGAGCCATTCACCACATCGGGAATGTTCACAAGTACGCCCGGGACGAGGACCGGCCGGAGCACACGCTGTTCGTCATTACTACCGACGGTATGGAAAATGCCAGTCATCGGTATGACAGCGAGACGGTCAAGCGCATGATCCGGCGGCAGCAGAAACAATATGGCTGGGAGTTCCTGTTCCTGGGGGCCAATATTGACGCGGTGGAAACGGCGCGGCATTTCGGAATCGGGAAAGACCGTGCGGTGAACTATCGCTCCGACAAGCGCGGCACCCGGCTGAATTACGAAGTCGTCAGTGACGCCATCTGCACCGTCCGCGCCTGTGCCCCCCTGTCGGCAGACTGGAAGGAGAAGATTGAGGAGGATTACGAGCGGCGCAGATAACAGCTGCCGTAGACGGCGCCTGCTGGGCCTTATACAAAGGAGATGCTGTAATCCCTGGCGCGGCTGCTGAACAGAAGTCCTGCATTGGGAAAATCATATGAGCGGATCTCAAAAGACTTTCAACGATGGCAGCGTATTTCTGAAGCGGCTGAGAGGTTGACATGAAACAAACACCACAGATCCGGCTGGTTTTTACGCTCACAAAGCGTGACGATGCAGATTTTGACCGGGATGCGGTCACGCGCGGCTTTGGCATTTTGCCCACGAGGTCATGCCCGCCGACGCCCGGAAAAGGGAAGGTGCAGCACTGCGGCAGGGAGATCCATGAGCTGGATGAGCAGGTGCTGTCCGGTTTTACGGTCCTCCCGGCGGAAGCGCCGCCTTACCCAACGCTGCGGCACGCATACTGGAGCGCGGAACTGCCGAAAATGGACTGCCGGGCCTTGGATGAGCCGCTGCAGCAGCTTGAGCAGATGCTGCGCGGGAAAGAGGCGGAAGTCCGCCGCTTATTTGAGGAATACAATCTATATGCTGATCTGAGCGTGCGGGTGTTTGCGGCGTCCAACGATTTACCGGAGCTGGTCCTCCCAGACAGCAGCGTCGCATTTTGGGCGTCCGTGGGAGCAACGGTCAGCTTTGACTTTTATCTCGATTAACAAAACCCCCACGCGCCGTTCGGGCTTCCGAACGGTGCGTGGGAGTTCCTGTTTGGGAATATTTCGCGTTATACGATCACGGTCAGCAGCATCTTGAAGCGCGTCTGCCCATAGACCGCGTGCGGCACGTGCGCCGGCATGACGATGCTCTCCCCGGCGGAGACGAGGTGCGCCTCGCCGTCGATGGTGAAGCGGCCCGTGCCGTCGAGCACGG
>ERZ772893.504-NODE-504-length-50022-cov-16.972642_pt1 | contig 50022 bp, 52 predicted proteins | sample MGYA00511482_ERZ772893 | MGnify/ENA primary metagenome ERZ772893 (study PRJEB29015, sample SAMEA2737687) | human gut metagenome | biome: human gut; feature: human-associated habitat; material: faeces | place: China | collected 2012 ... | reverse complement strand
TGTTCAGCGCCGCACCCGCAAGGGTGGACACCATGGCAAACCGAGGATTGCCGTCGGCACGGATGATGGGATTCATGGCCTGCCCAAACATATAAAACGGCACACCCAGCGTGATATAAAAGAAATACTCCTGGGAGTGGTGGTAGGTCTCGGCGTTCACCGTTCCGCCGAACATGGCAAGAATGGTGTCCGCAAAAATCAGATAGAGCGCGGCCAGCACAATGCTGCTGACCAGACACATCACCACCGCATTGCCGACGCTCCGCTTTGCCTTGGAAACCTCGTTCTGCCCAAGGCTGATGCTGACGAAGGCGCAGCAGCCGTCACCGATCATCACGGCAATGGCCAGCGCTACCACCGTCAGGGGGAACACGACGGTGTTGGCGGCGTTGCCGTAGGAGCCCAGATAGCTGGCGTTTGCAATAAAGATCTGATCCACGATGTTATACAGTGCGCCGACCAGCAGTGAAATAATGCACGGGATCGCATACTTTTGCATCAGCTTGCCGATGCGTTCCGTGCCGAGAAATTGATTGGAACTTTCCATGGGATTCACCTTACCTTTCCATTTTGAGGACAAAAAAACAACGGGCAGCCCTCATGCAACCGGTTTTACGCATGAGTGCTACTCGTTGTACGAAATCATTATAGCCTGCCTGCCGGGAATTTGCAAAGGCAGCTTTGCACAAGAATTATGCTGAACATTCTGCGCAGATTGCACGAGACAAACTTCGTGGAAGATGCCCTTGGAAGCCAGTCGCCCAGCCGTGGCACAATAAGGTGGAGCGCAAAAGTACGCTGGAAAGACTGTTTTGTACAGGCTGTTCCATCTGGATGAAAGAGGAGCAATATGGCACAGTATCAAGCAGGAATGCTCGTGGGTTATGGGAAACTTGGGGTTCATGAAATCGAAACCGTTGGTCTGCAGAGCTTTTGCGGAAAACCGGCGAAAATCACTATACCCTTCGCTCTTATTTTACGGATTCACACGACCACAGCTATATCCCCACGGCAAAAGAAGGTGCTCTGCGCCCGGTACCCCGGCACAGCAGGCGGAAGCCGATTTGGCACGCATCAAAGAGGTGCGATCATGTCGAAAAAGCAACGGAATTTCAAAGAGAAGCAATGAGTCCGGATGGCTGTTCTCTGGGCGGTGCGTGTCTGACACGCCTTCTTGCCTTGGGGAAAATCCCGGTCGAGCCACTTAATGCCCGATTGGATAAAGATAGCCGTTCTAATTGGTCAAAATATCGGATTTGTTCGATTGCGCTTTTATTATACACATTTTAAGCTTTGCTGTTGGCAGAGCTTTTTTGCTTCCATCATAGGGGAAACCTGCAATTTTGAAAAACATTGTCTGTTTTTTGCTTATTTGACTACAAAATTTATATAAAAACATGTAAAATTTATGTTGAAATTGTTGCAGAAAGAGTTTATACTAAAATCATCGCGGATACAAAGCGAAAGAATGGGAACAGTAAATCATATGAAGGATCTTTATGATGCCGCACGGCACCTTGTCTGGCTGACACAGTTTGGTTTATCGGTTGTGCTTCCGCCGGTGCTGTTTCTTTTGGGGGCTGTCTGGCTACGCAAACAATTCGGCCTTGGCGGCTGGGTCATCTTGGTTGGGTTCGCGCTCGGCATGGTGGCTGCCATCGGCAGCCTGCGCAGTTCATTAAAGACAATTGAGCGGCAGGGCAGGGCCCCGAAAAAAAAGCAGGAGCCGCCGCCTATCTCGTTCAATCAACACTAATTGTTATGGAAGGAGCCTGTATCCATGCAAAAGCATCAGGACATTCTGCAGCAGGTTGGGCGCATGGCTTTGGCAACCGCCGGTTGTTCCGCCATTATGCTGGCCATCTATGCAGTGGTTGGGCGGTTTACCACAGCGGTATTGCTGGGTGGCCTGCTGGGCACTGTGATTGCTGTAGGCAACTTTCTGGCATTAAGCATTACCGTTTCTAACGCGTTGGACCGTGCCGCGGCAGGGGATAATTCCGTAAAAGCGTGCATGAGCATTCAAAGTTCCAGCGTTGTGCGCACGGCAATTTTGGCAGTCATTTATGTTCTGCTGTTCCATGCCAAAGTTTGTGATCCGCTGGCAGCATTGTTGCCGCTGCTGTTTGCACAGGCTGCCATTAAGCTGATTGAATTCTTCCGCAAAGATTCCAAAGGCGGTGATGCAGTGCCATGAACGGGCCTAAGATTTATTTCACGATCCCTTTGTTTGGTGGAATTCCCATCACGCAGACAACGGTTTCTTCGTTTGCGGTTATGTTGCTGCTTTGTATTGCCGGTATTGTGCTGGGCAGCAACCTGCAAAAGCGTCCCAGCCGCCGCCAGGTACTGGTAGAAAAAGGTGTTACTATGCTGTACGGCATGGTAGAAGACACCATGGGCAAGCATAATTCCTATTGGACACCTTATATCGGGGCATTGTTCCTGTCTTCCATTTTCGGTTCCTACATCGGAATGACCGGTATTTTCCGCTCTTCCACAGCGGATCTTTCCACCACCGTTACCTGGGCCTTAATGACAAGCGTGATCTGCTGGGCTTGCTCCATTAAAGCAAACGGTGTGCTCGGTTGGCTGAAAGGCTTTACTGAACCGGTTGTCGTTATGACGCCGATGAACCTTGTTTCCGAAATCGCGCAGCCCATCTCAATGGCATTCCGTCACTTTGGCAACATTGCGGGCGGCAACGTTCTGACCAGCCTGGTTTATTCCGCTCTGGCAACGGCTTCCGCCGCTCTTTTGGGCCTGGTTGGCAAAAGCATTGCGGTCGGAATCTTGATTCTTTTGGGTGGTGTGACGCTGCTGGTTTTGGGTGTGCGCAAGAAAAAGTTGGCTTACAAAATTTTTGGTGCGGTGTTTGCCGCAACCGGAATTTTGTCCCTGCTGGGCTTGGCAGGGGTGCCGTATCTGGAAGTCGGCATTCCCGGCATCATGAGCCTTTATTTCGATGTATTTTCTGGTGGGGTGCAGGCCCTGGTGTTCAGCCTGTTGACGATGGTTTATGTCAGCAATGCCTGCCCGCCGCCTGAAGAAGGTTAACGTAAAATTTTATTTATTTAGGAGGATACCTCGTATGGAAACAGCAATCGTAAAAGCCGCCTGTGCAATCGGTGCAGGTATTGCAATGGGGTTTGGCGCTATCGGCCCTGCAGTTGGCGAAGGTAATGCCGTTGGCAAAGCGCTGGAAGGCATGGCCCGCCAGCCGGAAATGGCAAACCTGCTGCGTACCAACATGATCCTTGGCTGCGCCATTACCGAATCCACCGGCATTTATTCGCTGGTTATCGCCCTGTTGTTACTGTTCGTCTTCTGATGGATACGATAGCCGAAAAGGAAAGGAGGAATGGCTCGTGACGGGCTTTGAAAGCTTTGTTGGCATCGACCCGTGGACAGCGCTGTTCACTTTCTGCAATATGATGATCACCTTTGCGGTGCTCAAAAAGTTCCTGTTCAAACCGGTCAAAAAGATGATCGATGACCGCCAGGCGGAAATTGATACCATGTACGCCGATGCGGATGCAGCCAAACAGAAGGCTGCCGAGTTGGAACAGGAATACCAGCAGCACCTGCAAAGCATCCGGGATGAACGCGATACGCTTTTGCGTGAGGCAACCGCCCGCGCCCAGAAGCGCGAAGAAGAAATTGTTGGCGAGGCCCGTGCCGAAGCAGCCGCCCTGCGCGCCGTTGCTGAAGCTGATATTGCACAGGAACGCAAGAAAGCAGTCAACGACCTAAAAAATGAAATTGGCGGCATTGCTGTTGATATTGCAGGCAAGGTAGTTGAGCGCGAAATCAACGAGACGGACCACAAGGCCCTGATCGATGAATTTATCCGGAATGTGGGGGATGCCTCATGACCGAAACCGGAAAGCGTTATGGCACAAGTTTGTATGAACTGGCTGCGGAAGAGGGCCTGACCGAACGGATTCTGGCGGAGCTGGATGTTGCTGTCAACGCAATGCAGGAGCCTGGCTATCTGCGCTTGTTGATGACGCCCAGCGTCCCCAAAAAAGAGCGCTGTGTGTTGCTGGATCAGGCGTTTGCGCAGGCGCATCCGTATCTTGTCAACTTCTTAAAGATTTTGTGCGAAGCAGGCATTCTGCCAGAACTGCCTGCCTGCGCAAGAGCTTACCGTGACCGATACAACCAGGACCATAACATTTTGGAAGTTACGGCAGTATCTGCTGTTGCACTGGACGAAAGTGCCCGCAGCAGACTGCAGGAAAAATTGCAGCGTGTAACCGGCAAAACCATTACCCTGACGGAAAAAGTGGACCCCAGTGTTCTGGGCGGTCTGCGGCTGGATCTTGGCGGAACCCGCCTGGACGGCACTGTGCAGGGCCGGCTGGAACGTCTGCGCAATGAAATCAGCGGTGTGGTGATTTGATTTGCACCTGCCGCCGGATTCCACCTTCATTTTATAGATTGTGTGGTGAACCAAACAGTGCAACTGGAACCTGAACAGATTTCCCGCATTATTCGTTCCCAGATCAAATACTACCAGAATGCCATTGAGCAGACGGAGACCGGTACTGTTACGATGGTAGGCGATGGCATTGCCCGCGCCGCCGGCCTTGATAACTGTATGGCCGGTGAGCTGGTGCAGTTTGATAGCGGAACCTATGGTATGGCGCAGAATCTGGAAGAAAACAGCGTATCAATCGTTTTGCTTGGCGATGACAGCGGCATCAAAGAAGGCGGTACCATCCGCCGCACTGGCAAAGTTGTGTCGGTTCCGGTCGGTGATGCTCTGATTGGCCGCGTTGTCAACGCCCTGGGCCAGCCTATTGATGACAAAGGCCCGATTGATGCTGCCGACTATCGCGCCATTGAATCCCCGGCACCCGGCATCCTGGACCGTCAGCCCGTCAAGCAGCCTTTGCAGACCGGCATCAAGGCCATTGACTCAATGATTCCCATTGGCCGCGGCCAGCGTGAGCTGATTATCGGCGACCGCCAGACCGGTAAGACCGTGATTGCTACGGATACGATCATCAACCAAAAAGGCAAAGATGTCCTTTGCATCTATGTTGCTATTGGCCAAAAGCGTTCTACTGTGGCCTCTCTGGTTGAAAACCTCGAGAAAAACGGAGCCATGGCTTACACCACTGTAGTGTGCGCCACAGCTTCGGAGCTTTCGCCCCTGCAGTATATTGCGCCTTATGCCGGCTGCGCCATGGGTGAATACTTTATGTATCAGGGTAAGCATGTGCTTATTATCTATGATGACCTTTCCAAACATGCGGTTGCCTACCGTGCTCTGTCGCTGCTGATTCGTCGTCCGCCGGGACGCGAAGCATACCCCGGCGATGTTTTCTACCTGCACAGCCGTTTGTTGGAACGTGCTGCCAAATTGAGCGATGCAAAGGGCGGCGGCTCGCTGACAGCTCTGCCCATTATTGAAACGCAGGCTGGTGACGTTTCCGCTTATATTCCAACCAACGTCATCTCCATTACCGACGGTCAGATCTTCCTGGAAACCGAGCTGTTCCATTCCGGCATCCGCCCGGCTGTCAACCCCGGCATTTCTGTTTCCCGTGTCGGCGGCAATGCGCAGATCAAGGCGATGAAAAAGGTTGCCGGTACCTTAAAACTGGTTTACTCCCAGTACCGCGAGCTGCAGGGCTTTGCCCAGTTTGGCTCCGACCTGGATGCCGACACCAAATCTCGTCTGGCACAGGGCGAGCGCATTGTGGAAATCCTGAAGCAGGACCGCAACAGCCCAATCCCGGTAGAAAAGCAGGTTGCCATTTTGTATGCAACAGTCCACGGTTACCTGAAAGACATTGCCGTAAAGGATATCGCCGCGTACGAAAGCGCGCTGTATCAGTACCTTGATGAAAATGTAACCGCTGGCGGTGTGATGGAAGCCATCCGCACCACAGGCGATATGAAGCAGGATACCGAACAGCAGATGAAAGATGTGCTCGCCGCATTCACGGCAGACTTTATCAAAAATGCCGGATAATCACAAAATACGCCAAAGGGGGTGCTGCCGGTGGCTGGTTCCATGAAAGAAATCAAACTGCGCATCAAAAGCGTGGAAAGCACCATGCAGATTACCAAAGCCATGGAGCTGGTAGCGTCCAGCAAGCTGCGGCGCGCCAAGGAACGGGTGGAAAACAGCCGTCCCTATTTCGAAACGCTTTATGCCACGCTGTTTGATATTGCGGCTGCGGATTCTGAGTTCAATAGCCCATATCTGGCCAAATGCGAGAAAAAGTGCTGCCTGTACATTGTAATTGCAGGTGATCGCGGCCTTGCGGGCGGCTATAACAGCAATATCTTAAAAGCCGTGGAAGCGGATGCTGAAGGGCGGGAATATTGTGTGCTGCCCATCGGCAAAAAGGCAGTGGAATACTTTGAGCGCCACAAGATCCGGATTCTGACGGATTCTTTTGCCATCGCAGGGGATATTTCGGTCAGCGACTGCTTTGAAATTTCCCGCCTTGTGTGCCAGAAGTTTCTGGAAGGCGCTTTTGATGAAATTCGCATTGCCTTTACCCAGTTTATTTCCATGCTGACCCAAACTGCAATCATTCTGCCGGTTCTCCCGTTTGATGCCGAACCGCCGGAGCCGGGCCACGAGCATCAAAGTCTGATGCTCTATGAGCCAGACAGCGCCGCCGTGTTTGATGCCATTATCCCGGAATACTTGGCCGGGGTTGTGTATGGCGCTTTGTGTGAAAGTGTTGCCAGTGAACAGGGTGCACGCCGCACCGCCATGGACTCTGCCACCAAGAACGCTGGCGAAATGATCGAGCATTTGAACCTTTATTATAACCGCGCCCGTCAGGCAGCAATCACGCAGGAAATCACCGAAATAGTGGCCGGTGCAGATGCTGAAAGCTAGGGCGCACCAGAAAAGCCGAAATTTTATCCAATTTCTTTGCCTTCAGGTATGCCTTTGGGCAATATCTGATGCAACAGTGCTGAGAGTTTTTTCAGACACACCCGGAAACAAGCCCGACAGCACGCTAAAAATTCACTCAAAGGAGTGTGTGCAATGCCAGAAAAACATATCGGTAAGGTCGTGCAGGTCATGGGACCTGTTTTGGATATCCGCTTTGCCGACGGCGAGCTGCCGGAACTTCTGAATGCGATTGAACTGCAGAACAACGGCAAACCGCTGATTGTAGAAGTTGCCCAGCATATTGGCGATAACGTGGTGCGCTGCATTGCTATGGCCGCCACCGATGGCCTTGTGCGCGGTGCCGAAGCCGTGGATACCGGCGGGCCGATCAAGGTTCCCGTTGGCGATGCGTGCCTTGGCCGTGTGTTCAACCTGCTGGGTGAACCGGTTGATGAACAGCCTGCCCCCACCGGGGTAGAGCATTGGCCCATCCACCGCCCGGCCCCTGCTTTCGATGAACAGGAATCTTCGACTGAACTGCTGGAAACCGGCATCAAGGTCGTTGACCTAATCTGCCCCTATGCAAAGGGCGGCAAAATCGGTCTGTTCGGTGGTGCCGGTGTCGGCAAAACCGTGCTGATTCAGGAACTGATTTATAACATCGCTACCGCCCATAACGGCTATTCTGTTTTTACCGGCGTTGGCGAACGCACCCGTGAGGGCAACGATCTTTACGGCGAAATGGCCGAAAGCGGCGTTTTGAGCAAGACTGCGCTGGTCTATGGCCAGATGAATGAACCGCCGGGAGCCCGTATGCGTGTGGCGCTGTCCGGTCTGACCATGGCGGAGTACTTCCGCGATGTCAAGCATCAGGATGTTCTGCTGTTTATTGATAACATCTTCCGCTTTACCCAGGCCGGCTCCGAAGTTTCGGCACTGCTGGGTCGTATGCCCTCTGCCGTTGGCTATCAACCCACGCTGGCAACGGAAATGGGTGCACTGCAGGAACGTATTACTTCCACCCGCAAGGGCTCTATCACTTCTGTTCAGGCTGTTTATGTACCTGCGGACGACTTGACCGACCCGGCCCCCGCCACGACCTTCACCCATCTGGACGCTACCACGGTTCTGAGCCGTGATATTGCTTCTCAGGGCATTTATCCGGCTGTCGACCCGCTGGATTCTACTTCCCGCATTCTGGCCCCGGAAGTTGTCGGGCAGGAGCATTACCAGATTGCCCGCGCCGTGCAGCAGGTTTTACAGCGCTATAAGGAACTGCAGGATATCATTGCCATCATGGGCATGGATGAACTTTCGGAGGACGATAAGATCACCGTCAACCGCGCCCGTAAGGTACAGCGTTTTCTTTCACAGTCGTTCCATGTTGCGGAGCAGTTTACCGGTATGCCCGGCCAGTATGTGCCGTTGAAAGAAACCCTGCGCGGCTTCAAGATGATTTTGAACGGCGAATGTGATTCCATCCCCGAAAGCTGCTTCCTGTTTGCTGGTACGATTGATGACGTTCTGGCTAAGGCCAAGCAGCAGTAAGGAGGCAGGACCATGTCCAGTTTCCCACTTAAAATCATGACGCCGGACGGCACTGCTTTTGATGGGCAGGTACAGTCGGTGTCCTGCCGGACCATCACCGGGCAGGTTCAGTTGATGGCCCGTCACATCGATTATTGCACTGCCCTTGGCATGGGGGAGGCCCACATCACATTGGAGGATGGCACCCAGCGCAGCGCCGCCTGTATGGGCGGTATGTTGAGCATGTTTGGCGGCGAATGCCGCCTGCTGGCCACCACCTTTGAATGGGCCGATTCCATTGACAAAGAACGTGCTGAGCGCAGCAAAGCCCGCGCCGAGGAATTGCTGGCCCAGAAAAACCTGGATGCCCGTGAGCTGGAACTTGCCCAGGCCCGCTTGAAACGTGCTTTGGTGCGCAGCAATGTTGCTGCGCGTGCTCAGTTTTGATTGATCCGCTCCCGGCCGAATAAATCACAAATAAAAAGTTCCTGAAATCGCAGCAGGTTGCTGTATGGTTTCAGGAACTTTTTATTGTAAGCTTTAGCATTTACGGCAATGAGCGAAGCGAACTGTGATTAAAAGTCAGATTTGCTGTAGCATGCAGTAAATGTAGTTTTGCCCACTTGTGGGCAGCGGTACGAGTGATGCAAGTGAAGGATTTTTCGGTGCATCTTGAGATGCGTGCCGGTATAAAGCCCTTCTAGGGCTTACTCAAGCCTCCGGCTTAGCCGGGAATTATGACTTTTGGGATAGTCCCAAACCCTTTTGAACTTAATCGTTCCCTTTACCCGACATGCCGAAATACAGCCCAATAGCCAACAGCAGAGACAAGACATCCGCGACGGAATGTAGATCAGCCCCTGACGGGAGATATTGACGATCAGGGATTCCGTCGCCGCGCCGCGGGCTTGCAGCGCATTGGTCAGCACATAGAATACGCCAAACAGGAAACTGGTGCAAAGAAGAATGTGGGCAAAGGAAACGCCGTAGTCATACGCCGCCGCATGCAGTAACATTTGCTCCGCTTCTGCCATGTATCCGGCTGCTTCCCGGCAGCAGACTTCTCCAGCGGGTGTGATATGGACTACCTTGATTCGCTTGTCGGAAGCATCTCCGAACGCCTCAATGAACCCTTTTTGCTCCAAACGGGAGATGATCCCTGCCACGGTAGACTGCGCAACACAGAATGTTCGCTCCAGTTCCTTCATAGAGCGCTGCTTCTGTTCGGATTGTCGATACTTCCAAAGGCAAAGACCGCTCACGAACTCCGGAAAATACTGTATGCTTGGAAAGAGCAGGCTGACAAGCTATCTTCCGAGGAAATCAGTAAAGACAAATATGATGAGTGGCGTTACCATTACCCGGAGTTTGATACCACGCAAATCTGGGCGAAAGTACCATCGCAGGCACTTAGTGACGCGCTGGTCTAATGTTCCAAGACCAGCTCAAACCAGATAAATAAAGACGACAAAAAGCCCTTAGCTATGAGTTTTTACCCACAGCTAAGGGCTTTCTAAATAAATAATATGGATTTATTTGTTGCACAACCACCTGTCAATCATTCTCTAACCCCAAAACCACCGGCTTACAAGAATAATGGCTCTCATGCAACCGTTATCAAATTGTTATCAAAAGACTTCTTGAAGTGCCTCAAACCCGCATAAACACTGGATTTTTAAAGCATTTCAAATTATTCAAACTCGCTCCCGTCAAGCCTATTCTAAACAGGTTTGCTTATGGGATTTAGCACAGATTATTTGTATTGCTTTCATTATTCAGGTAGCATGGGCTATCTGATTTTTTGTTGCCATAGTGTTGCCAAGAGTCCCAGCCTCAGTATAGCGGATTGTGTAGTGAGACTCAATACACCGAAACCACAAATTATGTTTTGAACACAAAACGATAGAGATTTTTTAGAGGAAGGGCAACTTTTCTGCGAACTACCTAAGCTTTTTTAGTGGTATACATAAAACCTCGTATGCATATTTGTAGACATTATTGGATGCTTGATCCGGCGAAAAATCTCCGTGTGCAAGACAGCACCTAAGCATATACAACACGACCACTATTGCTCGACTTATTTTCACATCGTCTTTAACAAACGAATATGCGCCAATCTTTTTGCTCCTGTCTGAACTTCCGACATCCTCGGGCTTGGAAAGAACGGATTCAATCACATATGGAGTCATTTTGCCATAGCAGCGTAAACAAGATTTCTGTTGCGTAGGTGTCAAACTAACATATACTGATTGCTGTTGTAAGGCCTCTTCATCATACTCGTCTTGCTCAAAATGAAAAATCTCAACACCTGTACTTTTTTCTTTGACCGATGTAATAATTTTGCCGCGAATTCGAGTGCATTCGTAATGGTTTTTATAGTAATCAAAGCGTTCAGCAGCATTTAAGTTCTTGGAGGCAACGCTAGAGAAAGAAATAGCTTGTCTCGTACCTATGTATTCCTGCGTCATAAGAGCCGCATTTTGGAGTGCTTCATGCAAGTTTGCCACATTATCCCTGTAGGAAGCCCCCTCGGAGTCCTCTGCTCCCAAAAGATTTACGATATATTCTCTGAATCTATTAGATGTTTGAGCAATAGAATCAATATGCTCTTTATCGTTTTTTCCTGCAATTTCACCGCTATAGTTATACCACGCATTAAAGGCGATCCAGGCCTTCATAAAAGCAGAGTAATAATCAATTTTAATATCTATGGTATCTATCCAGTCTTTATAGCCAGGCATTCTTAATCACCTCACTTTGCAAAAAGCACTTTTTGATCCATCGTTCTCAAAGCCTTTTGCTCAAGCAGGTAAGCTTCATAACGTTTTTGATTTGCCTGGAGCGCAAGCTTATTTATTCTATCCTGAATTTCGGCATTTTTCAGAATAGGGATTGGTATTTGACTCACATGCGTTGCATCAATCTCATCAATTACAGACCCATACGTATAGCGTGTAATCAACCGATAGCCATATTGCGAAGACAAAAATACACTCAGATATCCAGCTATTTCATTATTTGCAGGCACTACACGAATAATGTGTTGATTAGCTGTCCAATTCTCCCAGTGTTTTCCGACCAGTGCAACTTTTCCTATGGTTCCACTACAAGTTATAAGCGTCATGTTTTCATGCAGTTCTAGTTGTTCCTCTATACGCTCACCGTGCTGTGTTACCGAAAGATACTTCTTATTTGTAGGGTCTAATTCTCCTAATTGTTTGCCACCGATAAAAATTCGCCCATATCCTTCATCTACATAGACACGCTTGAATCGGCCCGGTAGAATAACATTACGGCTTATCCTGCAATCACCAATCGTCGTCACCTCTGCTGCGTTTTTATTGAGATAATCAACGATAGCTTTTACAATTGGCACATGATAAGACGCATCCACACGGTTGTTAAGTTGACTTAATTTTACCAGAAAAGTTTCAACTGGAGCATCCTGAACGAAATCATCCACTCCAATCTCTTCAATGGGAGGTAATTTCAATTCCTGCACCAACAAATACATAGCTTCATCCAGCAATTTATTGGATTCATCTCTGAGGGCATAGGAATCAATGACCATCTTATGAATTTCCTGTTTGATTTCTACCGGTGCATTTGGGATAGGAACGTCAGCTAAATGTTCAGGTTCAATATGCGTAATAACCGCTCCATAGCTATTGGTCAACAATATTTGCTGTCCAATTTTACTCTTAAGATATGCATAAATGTATCCTGCGTTATCATCGTCACTATCAATCCGCAATAAATCATGGCTGAAAATTAATCCGTCGAGGGTATCCGACACATAAGCCACTTTTCCAATTGTGCCAGAACACGTCATAAGAATTTGGCCTTTTTTGACTCGCAGAGCATCGATATCGGTATCCGTACGCTTAGAGATATAGCCGTCTGGAGTAGGCTTTATATCCACAATAGAAGATGGCTGATAAATTGGATACTCAGAGTGGTCTACCCAAATTCTCTTAAACCGCGCTCCAGTGTAAGAACTCGTTAGTCCATCATCCCCACCCAAAGCTATTGCTGGAAATTTACCGTGGATTACGATTTCTCTAGCCTGTTTTGCCTCCACATCATATACGCTGGCTTCCAAACGCTTCCCACGTGCGATAATATCTGAAAGTGTAACAGAACACCATTTTACAGGAGATTCATCAATTTCAGCTTCTTCGAAATTCTGAAGCTGATAAGCAACATTCTCGCTTACCATGATAACCCCTCTCTCTTTTTCCATTCAGCAAAAATAGGCGGTACATCCGATGTTTGGTCATCTTCAACCTTTCTCTTTTGCTCATGTGCTACAGTTCGAGATCCGTCTCCCGTTTTTCCTAATACCAAAACGCTGCTTGTATCCGGGACTAAAATTTCATTTCCTTCTTTATCTCGCTTAAAGATCGGATTTCCACGCTTATCATGACCAACCTTATCCACCATTGCCATGAAAATGTTATAATCAGCCATCGTACCGCTTTTTTCCTCAGCGTCCTTTTGCTCCTTGGTTTTCTTCTGCAAGAATAAGACCGATGTCTGTGTACCGTTTCTCGGCTGGAATGTATCGACATGGAGATCAACACTAGCAATTATGCGGTGGTTTTTAATTAACCACTCACGGATATACCCCAGTCCTGGTGCACCTAAAATATTGTCAGGTAATACTATGCCCATTCTACCGCCAGGAACAAGAAGCTGCGTGCAGCGTTCAACAAACAAAATTTCAGGAGGAACGGACGACTGCAAACGATCAGTCATCTTCCAAGTATTGGTGTCTTTATCGTTTTCCCAAACATGTGCGAGATCAAATTGTTCCAAAATATCTTTATCTTTAATAGGAATTTTACTGCCAAACGGTGGATTAGTTACAATCACATCAAAAAAGCCAATAGTTGAATGGTTACGAATACTCGACTTGTCAATTCCTAAAGCTTCAGCAAGACTCGTCCTGAAATCTTCTGTCCATTCATGAGGAGGCAACAAAGAGTTATTTTGCAGAATATTTCCGCTTCCGTCATTATTCATGACCATGTTCATCTTAGTTGCTTTAACCAAGTCAGGATTTATATCAAAACCAAAGTAATTTACTTTGGCCATATCCGATACCCGATCCTGAAATGCGTTTTCAGCATCAGAATCCCACTTATCACGAGGAACTCCTAATTCTTTTGCAAAATCTCTTTCAAGTTGACTCATAACATGTGTCATAGCCGTAACTAAAAATCCGCCTGTGCCACATGAACTGTCCAATACCTTTTCATCCACTTGGGGATTGATCATTTCAACGACCATCTTCATAACATTACGTGGGGTAAAGAATTCTCCTCGATCTCCACGTAAGTTAGCGCCGACAATTTCTTCGTAGGCTTTGCCCTTAATGTCAATATTAGTATGAAGTAAGCTGTACTTTTGAAGCTCACTCACAATATATGCCAAACTCCGAGGCGAAAGCTTGATTTCATCGTTTGTGTCAAAGATCAACCGATATTTTTTCTTGTTTTTTACTCTTTCAAAAATTTTGGAAATTCTTTTTTTAACTGTAAGCTGACCATCAGGATTCGAACGTTCTTCCGATGTAGCATAAAACTCAAGTGGCTTCGGAATGTTTCGTTCATCTTCAATTTTGCAAAAGATAACCTTCAATAGTTCAAAAAAAGCGGGTTGCTTTTGCATACCATCATTAACATAAATATGATTATGGCAGGTCTTGAAGGTGAACAAAAGGTTATCATCATATGCGTTTTTAAGAGACGCACGACTCGGACGATTGATATCTTCCAAATTCCCATCGGCAGACGGAATATCATTGTAATCCATAAAGTCAATCTGACCTTTATCATTTACATATTTCCGAAAAACTTCTTTTTGTCTGCCGTTTGTCCACATGCCCCACTCACAGTTAGGACATGCGGACATGTAAGATTTTAATTGTTCAACGCCATCCTTAGCGTTTCTTGCATCTACAGTTTCTTTTTTGCACTCAATAATGATCTTGATATTTTCCTGGGTCTGTGCGGTGTCTTTAGACTCAAAAATAACAATATCAGCTCTAGGCTTTCTGGAACCCAACTGTAGCGTGTACTCTACTCGAATTTGTTCTGGAAAATATTTGTGTTCATTTACTAACCGCTTTTCGACAGTTTGACGCACATATTCTTCAGGTGTGTCATTACGAAATTTTCCATCTATGTAGTCACATATTTTCCCTTCCGGGATAACAATTACTTTTGTATCAGCCATTGCTCTTCTCTCCATTTCTTTCATTCGGGTGGACATATCGAATAATGTCCGACAACTCACAATTCAACGCATAGCAAATTCGTGCAAGGACATCAAGATCTGGTCGCTTAATATTGTTTTTACAATACGAGTTCAGTTGTGTTCTTTGCAAATTAGCTTTTTCTGAAAGCTGATTTTTGCTAATGCTATTTTTCTTCAGAAAATCCGCAAGGACAATATCAAAATGTCCATAGTCACAAGGCCCATCCATTTAGATCATCCTCCTTATATTTTATTATAGCAAACATCGTCAATATGTACAGCTGTAATTATATACACTCCGCGGCATTGAAGTTTAGAATAGTGTTTGGGATGACGGCCTGAATCTCAGCTTTTGTCTAAAGATTCATACTCTGTCACGGCTTTCAAATATAGTTCTGGCTCACCATTCAAAATCAGTTCGGCATAGGACAGCGGATCGTTGTAGATTAGCCAGTCCAGCTCTGACCGCTGGTACATACTGTTTGCCACCTCGTTCTCCACGACGGTGCAGTCGATGGAGAGCAGCGTCCCGTCATCCAGGCGCAGCTCCACGCAGGCGGTGTCCAGGTTGAACTCACATGACAAAACCTTTCTCATAGTCGTTACCTCCCAATACTTAATTTCAGTTGGTTTTCCGTAGCGGCCCAAGGGCCGTTTCGGTTGTTTTAGTTACCGGCAAGCAATGCGAGTGTTAATACACACTCACATTTCCTGCCGTCCGCTTGTTGAGGGCAGCGCCCCCAAGCCCCTTTTGAACACAGAATTTCATTCTGTGGCTACGCGTTCTCCGAACGCTTTTTCTTCTGTACCTAGTACCCCGTTTGGGAGCATAGGGGGGCGTGAATCGCTCACCCCTTTTTGCTATGTCCTTTGGAAGGTGGGGTGGCAAAATACCATCCCGGTTTTTTCGTTCCGCGACGGTAGCGACGGTAGCAACGGTGCTGGGAGTACCCCTCAAAACACCGTCGCGACCGTTGCGAGCGTCGCGTTTTACTCGATTACTTCAAACGCAGGTGCTTCCACCACCATGTAAGTCAGCCGGATACGCCGCCCGGCATGCTTGGTTTTGTTCTCATACTTTACCTGATGTTCTTCCAGCAAGCGGCTGGCATTCACATTCAAATGCTTGGTGAGCCTGTTCACTGCCATATCCGTTTGAATCGCCTGGGCCAGCTCGGTGGGACTGCCTTCCCATTCCCGATTCTCGGCAGACACGATCTTTGCTACGGCTTCCAGCACCGGGTCCGGAGGCTGTTTCCAAAGCTCATTCTCTGCATGGTCAAGCTCCCAAATCAGGCTTTCTTGGTCTTTGCTCAGATACAGCCGCTGATCCGGCTGGTCTCTGCCTACTACCTCCAGAGTCGCCTTGCTATCTGTCCGCTTTTCCTTCTGCATCAGGAGCGCCCCATCCGCACTGCCCAGCAAGCCGGTTGTACCGGAAATCATCTCAAAGCTATCCCCCGCAGGCTGCTTTCTGGTGTGGTGAACGATTAGGACGCAGATACCATATCGGTCAGCAAATTGCTTCAGCTTACCGATCACCTCATAGTCGCTGGAGTAGCTGTAACTGTCGCTCACTGCCTCCCGAACTTTTTGCAGAGTATCCACAATAATGAGTTTGGTATCGCTGTGTTCCCGGAGAAACTTTTCCAGCTGTTCATCCAGACCACCGCCGATCATTTTAGCGTTGGTGGCGAAGTGGAGGGAGCTTGTCCCCTCCACTCCGAACATTCGGAACATCCGGCGCTGTAAGCGGCTCTCGTCATCTTCTAGGGCAAGATAGAGTACGCTCCCTTAATGGACCTTGTAGCCCCACAGGTCTTGCCCGGTGCTGACATGATGGGCGATCTGCGCCACCAGAAAGGATGTACGCTCCTGTATAGAGCAGGTTCTCAATCACCGCAGACTTTCCCTGGAATACATTGTCCATCAGCTCGTCCAGGGTCACAGTATGGAGGTAGGCCGGGTCACTCATACGGCGCATCTTCCGGTAAAGTTCCTCCAAATCTCTTTCCGGGGAATTGCTTTTTTCGTCCGGGTCTGGTATAGTGGTCTTGGAATTTGTAGAGATTGACTGCCCATCATCTGCGCCAACAGATGAGCCATGGGCGGTCATTTTCTTTTTCTCATCGCTCATAGGCAAAATCCTCCTGCATCCCATTCATAATGGTAGCGATCATCTGGATGGTCTCCAACAGCTCATCGTTCACGCCTTGTCCAGCCTCAATCCGGCGCAACTCATCCAGCACAGCGGCCAGCTGGTCCCGCAGCGCTTTATAGGCCCTGGGGTTGCCCTGGACCACCACATCCCGGCAAAGCAGCCGCCGGATGATATAATCCTGCTTGGTCAGGCCGGTGAGCTTCACTGCCGTTTCGATCTGAGCATCCTCCTCCGGAGAGATCCGAAAAGCCACGGTCTTGTTCCTCCAACGGTTGTGCTTGTCCAAATTCTTTGCTGACATTTTAATTGCCCCTTTCCATGTTCAATTTATCCGCCATTTCCGCCTGCTTTGACGGAAACAGGTGCGCATAGTTGTAAGTAATATCGATGCTCTCGTGGCCTACTCGGTCCGCGATGGCCGTGGCAGAGAATCCCATATCGATCAAAAGTGAAACCGCACTGTGACGAATATCATGGATTCTGATACGCGGCACCCCAGCTTCCTTGGCTCCCCGATCCATCTCCCGGTGGAGATAGCTTTTGGTGACGGTGAACATTCTGTCGTCTGGCCCGATTCCGTAGAGCATCTTGATGTAATCCTGGATTTCTTCGGCCAGAAACTGCGGCATGGTGATGACCCGATTGCTCTTTTCCGTCTTGGGGGTAGTAATCAGATCCTGGCCATTCAACCGCTGATAGGATTTATTGATGGTAACGGTGCGCTTTTCAAAGTCAAAGTCCGCCGGGGTCAGGGCCAGTAGCTCCCCCTCCCGGATACCGCACCAGTAGAGCATCTCAAAGGCATAGAAGGACAGTGGCTTGTCCATCATCACCTCCGCAAATTTCAGGTACTGCTCCTTGGTCCAGAACATCATCTCCCGGTTTTTCTTTTTGCCCATGCTGCCCGCCTTCTTGCAGGGGTTCTCTCGGAGGTTGTAGTACCGAACTGCGTGGTTGAAGATAGCGCTAAGCTGGTTATGGACCGTTTTCAGGTACACAGGCGAGTAGGGCTTACCGTTCTCGTCCTTATGGTTCAGCATCTCGTTCTGCCAGGTGATGATCTGCTGTGCTGTGATGTTACACATTTTCAGCCTGCCGAAGTAGGGCAGCAGCTTAGTACGGATGATGTGGTCCTTGGTAGTCCAGGTGCTCTCCTTGAGCCGGGTTTTAATATCCGCCGTGTAGAGGTCCACGAAACTCTTGAAGGTCATGTCCAGATCGGCGCTGGTCTTGTTGAGCTGTTCCCGCTCCCATGCCTGTGCCCCCCGCTTGGTCTTGAAGCCCCGCTTCTGGGTCTGCTTGCGTTCGCCGTTCCAGTCGGTGTAGCGGTAGACCGCCCGCCAGGTGTTGGTCTTTTCTTCCTTGTAGACTGCCATGATTAGCCCTCCTTTCCCGTCTTGCCGTAGCAAAACTTTTCCATGAAAAAGTTCCGGTTGACCCGCCCGGCGATGGTCAGATAGCCCTTCTCCCGGAGCTCAGCGTTGAGCTTATGGATCACCTTGTAGGCGTGGGACTTGGAGATGCCCAGCTCCTGGGCCACTTCCTCCACGCGCATAAAGTTTTGTGCCTGCATTGAAAATACCTTCCTTTCCTCATTGATGGCTGCTGCGGATGGATGTTGTGTCCCATAAATGCCTCCTCACTTTCGTCCGCCACTTTTTCCCGTGCTGTATAACCGGGAATTGCGGCAGTTCTTTTTTATTTATTGATTCTAAGCTATTATGCTTAGCCTACCGTCATTATACTAAGCAAAATAGCTTGTGTCAATCGGAACAAGCAAAAAAAATTAAATAAAATTGTTTATGATTCTCTTGACTTTACTAAGCATTTCTGCTACGCTTTTCCTAAGGACAACCAACGATTGGAGTTGATGATATGGCGATTGGCGAACGGATTCACTTTTTCCGTCTCCTGCGGGGGATGACTCAGAAATATCTCGGTATGGCGCTGGGCTTCCCGGAAAAGTCCGCCGACGTGCGCCTGGCGCAGTATGAAACAGGATCAAGAACCCCCAAAGCGGACCTGACTGCCGCCCTGGCCCAGGTACTGGATGTCTCGCCCCATGCGCTCTCTGTCCCGGACATAGACTCCTATGTGGGACTCATGCACACTCTGTTTACCCTGGAGGACAACTACGGGCTCAAGATCAGCGAGATGGATGGAGAAGTCTGCTTGAAGGTTGATGTGCGGAAGAGCAAGGACGCCGCCCGGCTGCACGAGATGCTCTGTTCCTGGCAGCAGGCCGCTGCCATGCTAGAGGCGGGTGAAATCTCCAAAGAGGACTATGACAAGTGGCGCTACCACTATCCGGAGTTTGACAAAGCCCAGAACTATGTGAAGGTGCCGCCCCAGGACCTCTTTTGACCCTTTCACTTGTAGGCCACGGGAGAGGCCATTTGTTGCACAAAATAATAATAAAAAGAAAAAGAGAGCTAACTGACTAATCAAAATCAGTTAGCTCTCTTTTTATGAATAATGAAAAAGTGTTGCCAAATCGTTGCCACAAGGGGTCTTAACCCCTCAAAAACCCAGTAAAATCAGGCTTTTCCGGGACTCTGAAATTATTCCCACTCGAGCGCCAGACCTTAATTTCTCGTGATTTTATGCACTAAAAGTACGCTTTTCGTCCACACATTCCACATATTTCACGCTATCCGTAGCGTCTTTACGAATTCTGTAGCCATGTTGTAGCCACCGGCTACAACAGCAACCTCCGCTGGCTGATTCACCTCAAAGCCACTCGGAACTATTGAGTTCAAAATGATACATGGAGGTTTGCAATATGGAAAAATACATCTATGATAACAGCAACGGTCTTTGGTATGAACTGCACGGAGATTATTATCTGCCATGTCTGGTCATCCCGGAGGAAGAAGTACACACCATCGGCATCTGGGGCAGAAAGCACCAGCAGTACCTCAGAGAACATCGTTCGATCATCTACTCTGATCTGGTTCTCAGCGGCAAGCTGTACGGCTATCTCGCTGACATTGATGCTCAGGCTCGAAACAAGCTCGACCTGCTTGTAACGCAGCTGACAGAGAAAGAGGGCATCAACGAGTCTCTGAAAGCTCAGGATCAGCTTGCATGGGTAGGAGCCATGAATAACATCCGCAACCGTGCCGAGGAAATCGTCCTCAAAGAACTGATCTATGGGGAGGATGCAGTATGAGAATCCTTGAAGAATTCTGGTATGGCAATATCGAGCCGACCGAGTACGACACATCCTCCTGTAAGGAGTACAAGAAAATGCTGGAGTTGATTTACAGGAACGAAGAAAAGCTCCAAGCCACCATGACGGACGAGCAGAAAGAGTTGTTCTCTCGCTACACCGATGCCGTTCGTGAGTACCAGATGACAACAGATAGCCTGATATTCCAGAATGGTTTTAAGCTGGGTGCCAGGATAATGTTGGAGGTCATGGAAGAATAGCTGTATAGACGATCAGCCGGGTAGAGATTAACTGCTCGGCTGATTTGTTTATATCTTCCACTCGTCGTCATATTCCATCAGCGGCATGGGCATAATTAGCTTGCCATTATTTTGTTCACTTTTCTTCTGCTCCTCCACATGAACACATAAAGATAAACAAATAATCGCTTCTCGGACAATATGTAGTAATTCCAATGTTAAGTCGGAGAGTTCATCTTCGGTCACATATAGAGCAAGATCATCCACTTCTCCTTTAGTTCTTTCAGGAAACCAACCATTAGTTATTTTCACATATTTATGTTCGAGTGCATTACGCACATCACTTATACGCTTAAGGCGAGGATTTGGAGAATCTTCAAACTTATCATAAAAATCCCTACTAATCCAATATAGCGAGGCTAATGCAAAGTTTTCTTCATGATTGAGTACATTTTTGTAATCGTAATGCTTCTTTCCTTTTCCAAATCCAGTTAACCATATATGATTAAAACTCACATCTCTTTCGTGTATCCCCAAATCGAAATAAGAATTAAGAAAGTATGAGATTTTGTCAAATAAGCCATACAAAATCTTGAAAGCAGATTTTATTTGCTCGATGCGTATCCCATACTGTGGATAATCCGCAAAATTGATAAGATGGGTGTCTTTATCTGCATAGTGTACTTCGTCTCGAAATTGCAAAGACGAGTAGTATTGATACCTCGCATACACATATTCCTGCTTGATTTGATTAAACATCCCATGAAAAATGGGTTTTGCATCTATAGAAACAACCATGTTTGGAAGCTGCAAGACATCTGTAGCAAAACATAATTCTGCTATCGGCAAGTCATTTAGTGTATTCAAAAACAAACCGTTTTCTACAGCCCATTTTCGATATAGGCACTCGTCTACATTTTCATAGAAGAACTGAGGTATTTCCAAATCCTTTTGCAAGAATTCTTCAACATATAGTGGATCATATCCAGAAATTGCTTTTGCAAAACATCCCTTGGCTTCTTCATAGGTGTCGGGATCTTTGCATACAATAGCGTTTTTTAGCAAAGAATATGCAAAGTGATGGAAATAGTCTTGGTGTCCGACATCATAGTCAATGATACCATAGTCCTGATACACTCGACCAAGGTTTCCAAGTGCCATGCCAAATGACGGGTGAACTTTTATTGCGTTTTTGTACTGTGAAATAGCTTCAATTTTCCTTCCGCAAGAGCTGAGCGTATTTGCATAATTAGTATACAGGATACGCTTGAACCATTTTACATACGGAGAATATTCTTTTTTTGCATACTCCTCATTTTCGATAATACCCACACTTTTCCTGAAACAGTATAATTGTTTTCTTATGGATTCGTCATGTGATAGTCCTTTGAATTTTGCGAAATCGCTATATACCGTTCCAATTGAATAGTATAATCGTGCTTGTGTAGCAGCATCAGTATCGGGAAGCGCTTTTTCGATTTCACACAGTAATTGGTCCAGTAGTTCAAAGTTTCCCTCAATTGAAGCGTCGTCAAGTTTTTGTGCATAAATCTCAGATTCTTTTGAGAATGGATTGATATATTGTTCTTTCATATTTTTCTCCGATGTATATGCTATCATTAAAATTAAAATATAAAAAACGCTCTATTTTCTATCCATTATACAACTTCTTGTCTCTTTTTCATAGTACACAAACCTGCAACAAGAGTTAAAATATTTTTACTTTTAGTTAAGATATATTGACTTTCTTTGCGTGTTATGCTATATTTATCACGCAAGGAGGAATTGTATATGAATACATTACCGATTAACACTATCATCAATGGTGAGTGTGTATCTGAAATGAAGAAATTACCCGACTCATGCATTGATTTAATTATTGCAGATCCGCCATATAACCTTTCTAAAGGCGGAGAATGGAAATGGGACAATAGTGTTGAGCTTCAGGGCATGGGCGGCAACTGGAATAAAGTCATGCAAGAGTGGGATGATTTTACATTTGAATCCTATATGACATTTACTAAAGCTTGGCTTGCTGAAGCCAAGAGAATCCTTAAGCCGACTGGCTCCATGTGGATTTTCGGTACATATCATAATATTGGTGTTATCAATGTTATTTGCCAAATGCTCGGAATTGAGATCATCAATGAAGTTGTATGGTACAAAAGAAATGCTTTCCCTAATTTGGCAGGAAGAAGATTGACAGCCAGCCACGAAACTATTTTGTGGTGCAATAAGGGCGGAAAGAAAAGAGAATACTATTTTGATTATGAGTATTCAAAAAGTGGCGATTTTTCTTATGATGGTTTGAAAACCCCCGGAAAGCAAATGCGAACTGTATGGGATATATCAAATAACAAAGAAAAGAGCGAGCTTGCGTATGGCAAACATCCTACACAGAAGCCAATTAGAATTCTCAAGCGAATGATTAAACTGGCTTCCAGAGAAGGTGATGTTATGCTTACTCCTTTTTCAGGCTCTGGAAGCGAATGTGTTGCTGCAAAAATGACAGGAAGAAAATACATTGGTATTGAACTTGATAATTCTTACTGTGAAATCGCAACTGATCGTTTGAAGCATGTCGAGGAAAATGAGGATCAGCTGGGTCAGCTCAGCTTAAACCTGTTCGAAGGCGAGGCAACCGAATGAAGAATTTGATACTCAATGAAAAAGAGCTTCGCAAAAAGATGATTGATTTGGATATTAAAACCATCAACGAATTGGCAACAAAGGCTGGAGTATCCAAACCTACAATATATGAATACATAAACGGTAAATCTCCGCTTTCAGCAGCATTTATCCGTTTATGTGACTATCTAAATGTAGATCCTCATGAAATTTTGATTGAAGCTGAAACAACATCCACGGAGGACTAAAATGTTCAAACCAGTTATTAAGTGGAGCGGCAGCAAACGCAGCCAATCCGCAAAAATAAAAGAATATTTACCCGACAAATTCAATAGGTACTATGAACCTTTCATTGGTGGCGGTTCAATGCTATATGCAATAAATCCGACCGATGCTGTTTGTGGAGATATTTGTGTACCGTTAATTGATTTGTGGAACGAAATCAAAAATAACCCAGTCGAATTATCTGAATCATATAGGTTACGTTGGACAAGATTGCAAACAGAAGGTTATCAGGCATATTACGAAATCAGAGATGATTTCAATAAAAACCGTTCTCCTGAAGATCTTCTATTCTTGTCCAGAACCTGTGTTAATGGTTTAATTCGCTTCAATGCAAACGGCGATTTTAACAATTCACTACATCATACTCGTCCAGGCATATCCCCTGACAGCTTGGAAAGAATCATTATAGATTGGTCTAAACATATCCAAGGTGCGGAGTTTATTGCCGCAGACTACACGATTACAACTGAAACGGCCAAAGAGGGCGATCTGATATATTTAGACCCTCCGTACTTTCATACGAAGGGTCGTTATTATGGTACTATTGACTTTGATGCTTTCCTTGCATACCTTGAGCAGTTGAATAGCAAAGGGATTAAATATATGCTCTCGTTTGACGGCATCAGAGGAGAGGATGACTTTACTGTTGAATTGCCAAAGGAATTGTATAAGCGCCATGAGTTTATTCTTTCGGGCAACTCCAGCTTCAAAAAGGTCATGGATAAAGAAAACCTACAGGTATTGGAGTCACTTTATTTAAATTGGTAATTAAGCGAAAGAAATATCCCTATTTCCAGATGCGCTTAATGCGTTTACCAGGAACTGCTTGACACTACGAGCCTTATCGGTATTGGCAACGATTTCAATTTTCCACCCTTGGTAAATAGGCTCCATTACAAAAAGCAATTCACAGTTACTGTTGCTAAACACTGTAGTATGTGGCTGAGCAGCTATTTTAAGATACGCTGCAGCAGAAACGACTTCGAAATTATCGAAATTGACAATAGACTCAGCTTTTCTCCAATCCTCCACATTAGGTGAAATAGTACGATATACATTCGGCACAAAGTCCATTAGCTTTCTTAGATAATTGGTTAACTGAACGCCAACATCGTTTTCTAAGTCTACTGATTTTTCCTTGGATTCAATGGATAGAAGTACCGGTTTATCAAATACACCAAACAGCTCCAAAACATGATCTGGACGCTTACCCTCAACGGCTTTACTCTCTCTGGGCAAAGATAGCCAGCGAACTTCTCTGTTTCCATAAAGAACAGACAGGCCGCTCCAATCGCCGCCAGGAGGGTTACACATACCTTCAAAACAATGTTCCTTAAACACATGAGTGAATAGGTAGTGAATCCCTGTATCTACATCATCTTCATGGTAACTTTGGGGTACACTTGAAAAGAGTGGTTTTGTAAGTTCTGCTGGATTTGGAGCCAAATTTGTGTACTCTGCTTTCAAAGCCGTCGTATCTAACAACAACTCTACATCTGTTAATGTTCCATTTAAGATAGGAACGTCCAACACAATATAGTTACTTAAGGATAGGAATGATTTCCAAAGACCGTTGGATGTTGCTAAACGTCGAGGATCGCTCAACAACAAATTATAATGGTTATTGGGCAATGGTCCGTAAATGTAAGTCAGAACTTCCATATCTACAGAAGTTAGCATGGATACCAGCGGTAAAGCACCACGGTCTGGTCGGTTATCATCTCCACCGGGTTTAAATCCTTTGAGCATACAGATAATTAAATCTTTTTCTGTGTTACCAATTTTTTCAATAATGCTATCCTCAAAATTAGGGTACAAATTCTTTAGCCCCGTAGCAAAGTTTGTGCGATTTTCAGCACGGATAATTCCGAATGGCAAATCCTTAGACGCCAAACCAGAACTAAGTCTTTCTGCCAAATTTAGTGCAGCATTAGAGTTTCCGTGATGGGACTCTGTTTCAATTCGTTTTCTGAAAGGAAATCTCTGATTTGAAATCGAATATTCAACAATGTCAGTATTGCCATTGTAGAGTGCAGACCAGTCGTTTTTATTAAAATTTGTTCTTTTGCTTCGCAATGAGTCTGCCAGAAAATGAACCACTTCCAAGTTCTTATCAAATACTTTCTGCTCTACGTCTGTAGTATCAAGACCACACATCTTCATGACTACATACATAGCAATTTCTTTTTCAGCAAAATTATCTTCATTAAAGTTCACTAATTTTGCTTCGCTTGTTTTATCAAATTCTTCAGCCTTAATATATGCCTGTGCAACGAAATTAGCGATATCCCTTGAGAAACAAATATAGCTGTAAGGAACTGCAGGATTAGGGAATCTAAGGCTTTTTCTTTCACGAGTTGTTGACTTAAGTTCATATTTTACGAAATCAACAATATAAAGATATGGACATCCAGTACGTCCCGTTGAAAAAGCTCGTCCACTTCTTTGCCATGCTTGATTTCTTGCCTGCAATGCACTACAGAATTCAAGAGCAAATAATATAGTTTCTTGATTTCCATCAACTCTTGTGACGATGGCATCAGGTGTTTCATCAAGGAAACTACCATTTTCTTTAAGTGCAGAAAATATATTTCCTTCCCATCTGCTTCTACCGGCCTTATTAAAGCCTGGAAGAAGTTCAACTCTCCAGCTATACTCATTCTCTGCGTAAGTAAACTCCAAATCAACACAAATGGTAGATGGTGAAATCAAAGATTTCTCGCATCTATGTGGTTGAGTTTCATTAATAATAATATTAAGCAAGCGTTCACATTCTACAATGTTATCGCCATGTATTCTAAAAACTCTTGGCATAAGTCCCCTCCTAATGTAATAACGGTTCGCCAATAGGTATATAAAGAAATTATAGCATATTTCGACAGGAATTGCGAGACAAAAAAACCACACAAAATCAGCCCTCCGAAATGGAGAGCTGATTTTGTGGTATAAAGGTGGATTTTAGATTGCCTTATCCTTTTGTGCGCTTCTTTCAGGTTCTTTCCCTTTGCGCTTGGAAAAGTACCCCCACAGATTATTGCGGAAAATGACATCTTCATAGGTGCGAATCCTCTTACGGAGCCGATCATTTTCCTGCTCCAGATTCGCTGTGCGGAGCTGACCACGGACGGACTTATATTGAGCCAGCTCTGCCTTGACCGCAGACAGTTCCGTTACCAGCGATTCGATTTTTGCTTTCAGATCGGCAATGGTTTTCTTGGCTTCCTTTAGGAGCTTTTTCAACTTGCCCTCTTGCTTTTCTTGTACTGCAAACTTTTGTGCTGCTGTCACCAGCGTCTGATAGTCCTCACGCTCTACAGCCACCTTAGAGGTCAGTGGCAGGGGCTTCGCTTCAATCTGCTCCACAGCCTGAACGGAAACCTGCTTTTGCTGGACACGCTCAAGTGTCTGTTCCAGTTCTGTAATTTCCTCTTTTCGTTTTTCTCGTTTAAATTCCAGAACGCTGAGATGTTCCTTGTGTTCGCCTTTCTGTTCCCACTCGATACCATGCTCCAACATGATCGCTGCGAGTGCTTCTTTCTCTTTCTGCACCCACAAATCACGCTCTGTCAGAGAACGCCCTTTGCCGGTGATGCCCTGATCGGCAAGCGCCTGTTTCAACGAAACACGGGTGGAAAGTCCTCGCTTGCTCCCCGTGGTAAACGGGATGAAGTCGATGTGAAGATGGGGCGTAGCTTCATCCATGTGGAGATGAGCTGAGTAGACACGAAGGTGTGGGTTACGTTCAAGGAAACTACGATAGAATTTATCCAGGATGGTCTTTGCCAGTTCTGCATTCTCTCCGGCAGCCCCCATATCATCTTTGTTTCCTACTTGGAATATCACTTCGTAAAAAGGCTTTTCCTGATCGCCGTTGCAGATTTTTTCGTAGTAGTTTTCAACACGGCGATCTTTGCGTTTCTGCTTAGCATTGTATTCAGCTTGTGCTTCATCGAACAGCTGATGGTATGCATCCTCGATAGGTGTGTAGCAATACTCGATGTTCAGATGGGTTCGTGTTGCATCTACATTCTCTGCAATATAGGTGCGGCGGTTATGAGCAACAACACCATCACCGGACATAGCACTGATTGTTCGTTTTATAGCTGTCACCTCCATAATTGCGGTATTTTTATCGAAACTCGTTTTCGCCGCTGGCGGCGGGTTTTGTTACTTTTGTCAAAAGTAACGCAAAAGCACTTTTGACACTACGCATCAAAAGCGCATTGCGCTCTCCGAGAGGGTATGCGGCTTCTGCGGAAGCCTCTGCCATGTTTGCAACCTGTACAGGTTCTGCAAAACATGGCATGGACGTTGCCTGCCCTTCGGAACATTCACCGCCCAACGTCTGAGAGAAACAGTAAACATTTCTCTCAGACTGACCGCTTGCAATCTGCGGATTTTCAGCGGGGACGGGAGATGCGCTGGGGGCTGTGTCAGCCAATGCCTTGCCTTGTCTGCCAGCCACAGGAGCGTGGCACGCTCCTGTCATAGTTCCCAAGGAGAAGTAGTCCAGCGGTAACTTTGAGGGATACCACGTTCATCCAGATAACGCTGGCGAGCTGCTTCACGCTCTTCCGGGGTAAGGGCAGTCTTGTACTTGGCATACAATTCGTGCCTTACCATGGCTTCCAGCTTCTGCTCCAAGCCATATCGGATTTCATCCTCATAACCATCTTCCATCATCAAATGGTGCTGAAGCAGAGCCAGAAATAAATCATAGGGGATTTGTACATTCTTCATTTCCATTCCCTTCCTTTCCGTGTCGGTGGTGACGATGGTGACGGTGTTTTAGACACCGCCACCACTGTCAAAATCATCGTCACAACCGTCACGCATCGTCACGCTGGGGCGAAACTCGATTCAAGATAATCCTTCTTCCGGCGTGAGTGCGTACAGGCTCGTAATCAATCTGATACTCATTGAATAACCTTGCTTTGTTCACATTCAGATGCTTTGTCAGCAGATTGGGCTTCATGTCCAACTGTAATGCTTCCGCCAACTCTGTCGGACTGCCGTTCCACTCTGGACGGTTCTCTGACAACATATCCGCAACCTTTTCCAGAATAGGATCAGGAGGTGCTTTCCACAGTTCCGTTTCTGCTCGTTCCAGTTCCCAGGTCAAATGCTCCATATTCTTTTTCAGAATGAGCTTTTGCTCCGGCTGATCTCGTCCAGACACTTCCAGAACTGCTGTATCTCCAGTGCGTTTTTCTTTTTCCAGAATAAACGCTCCATCCGCAGCACCTAACAAGCCGTTTGTTCCAGAAATGCGTTCAAAACGATCATCAGCTTGTTGTTTTCTTGTGTGATGCACCAACAGAAGGGCGATGCCTGACTGGTCTGCAAAGTGTTTCAGCTGACCAATGATTTCATAGTCATTGGCATAACTGAACTTATCGCCGCCAGCTTCTCTGATTTTCTGTAAAGTATCAATGATAATAAGTCTGGTATCCTTGTGTTCCGACACAAATCGGGTAAGCTGCTCATAAAGCCCTGCACCAAGCTGTTTGGCGCAAGTTGCGAAGTGGAGGGTATCTGTACCCTCTACTCCGAACATACGATATAAACGCTCCTGTAAGCGCCTGTAGTCATCCTCTAAGGCAAGGTATAAGACCGTGCCCACATGGACAGGATAGTTCCAGAGTGCTTGTCCTGTGCTGACATGATAGGCAATCTGCGCCATCAGGAATGATTTGCCGACCTTGGGAGCGCCTACAAACAGATAGGTGCCGGGATAAAGCAAACCGTCAATAATTGGCAGTCTGCTTTCGTATACAGTGTCATACAGTTGGCTCATAGTCATGGTAGCCAGGTAAGACGGGTCCGACATCCTCTGCATCTGGCGAAGCATCTCCTCCATACTTTCATCTATGGGATTGATTTCTTCGGTCTCCGCTGTTATAATTTCATTACTTACATAGGAAAGCGACTGTTCCCCATCTGCGCCAACAGATGGAATCGGGACGGTCGTTTTTTCTTTTTCTCCCATCAAGCGCTTTCACCTCCGATTTCCAGGCAGTAGAACTTTTGCTTGAAGAACTGGATAGGGCACTTGCCGGCAATGGTGTGATAACCCATACTTTTCAGTTCTTTGTTCAAATCTCGGATAATCTGATAGGACTTGCTGCGGCTCACATTCAAAATCTGCTGGACTTCTTCTGCTGTGATAAACTGTGCTCTCATTAGTACCTCCTGTGTTCAAAAGATGATTTGCGTATTTCTTGTTCGCTCATTTCTGACGATATTTCGAAATGTGTATTTTTAATACGCTTTCATTATACGAATAAAAGCTGCTTTTGTCAACACTTGCGGAATAAAAATATGTACTTGAAATTCGTATATCTTTGTGGTATGATGTGGACGAGGTGAATTATTTATGGGTAATTTCGATTATTCCGCAATCGGCCAACGGATAAAAACACTACGAAAACGCAAGGGCCTGAACCAGACACAACTGGCAAACCTGCTCGGAAAGTCTCTGCGCACTGTGCAGAAGTACGAAACCGGAGAAATCGAGGTTTCCATTGATGTTGTCAATGCACTGGCAAAACATCTTGATACGACGCCGACCTTTATTCTTGGTTATGAAACCAATACGGCGCCGATCAGAAGCCTTGCCGACATAATGAGCTTCCTGTTTGAACTGGACAAGGTTTCTTCACTTAAATTCGATGTGGATGTGCAGAAACCGCCCCGCAGTAACGAGTGGACCTGTTCCATCCGTTTCAACGGCAAGGAAATAGATGCCGATCATAATGCGGATATGTGCCTGTTCTTGGAACAATGGGAAGAGATGCGTGAGGATATGCACAGCTACAACTGTACTCCTGCAGCATTACATAGCTGGCAAGAGCAGACCCTTGCGTACTATGCTGGGGCTTCCGTAGAATGTGTGGAACCGGAAGAACTTGACGAGGACGAGCGCTTGGCTCGTCGCAGGGCTTATCTTGAAAAGGAGTTCGGCTCTGAGAAGTAATTAAGGTCTGACATTGGGATAGAAAAGGAGAACACAATGTCAGTAACAAGAGACAAAAGCACAGGAAAATGGATGTCTCAAATCCGAGTAAAGGATTGGACAGGAAAGGAGATTCACAAAAAGAAAAGAGGCTTCAATACCAAGAAAGAAGCCGTACAATGGGAACGTGATTTTATCAGTCAGGCAGATGGCAGCCTGGGCATGAAGTTTAAGGATTTTGTTGCACTCTATATGAAAGATGCTGATCCTCGTCTCAGAGAAACAACTTTAGCCAACAAGCGCTACCTGTTCGATAAGAAGGTCCTTCCTTACTTCGGTGAGATGCCGATCAATGCCATCAAGCCGACCGATATTCGCAATTGGCAAAACGAGCTGATTCACTACCGCCGTCCCAACGGCAAATGTTATTCGCCGACCTATTTGCGAACCATCAACAACCAGCTCACCGCAGCCTTCAACTTTGCAGTGAAGTTCTATGGACTGAGAGAGAACCCCTGTCACAAGGCAGGAACCATGGGTAAGAAGAACGCCGATGAAATGCTGTTCTGGACGAACGAGGAATTCAAGGTGTTTATCGAAGCCATGGAGGAAAGACCTGTTGGATACACAATCTTTACGGTGATGTACTACACCGGGTTGCGTGTTGGCGAGCTACTGGCTCTGACACCAGAGGATATCGACTTTGACAGACACATTATTTCTGTCAACAAGAACTACCAGCGCCTGAATGGAAAAGATTATATCTATCCGCCTAAGACAGAAGCTGGCTATCGTGAAGTGGTTATGCCGAAGGTGCTGGAAAACTGCCTGAAAGACTATTTGGCAAAGCTTTACGAGGTACAGCCTACAGACCGTATCTTCCCTTACGATAGGGGCTGGGTCGGCAGACAGATGAAGTATGGTTGTGACCACTCCGGAACACAGAAGATCAGGGTGCATGATGTGCGCCATACCCACGCCAGTTTGCTGATTGACATGGGCTGTACACCGCTTTTGGTAGCAGAACGCTTGGGACACGAAAGGGTGCAAACTACCATGGAGACCTACAGCCATCTGTACCCGAACAAGCAGACCGAAGTAGCCGCTCAGCTTGATGCCATAGCCACAAACGATGATGGCTACAAAAATTTTAGCTGATGTAGCCATTTTGTAGCCAGTAAAAAACAAGAATCCCGAAAAACCCTGTAATATCAAGGTTTTTCGGGACTCAAAAGCCTAATTTAAATTATTCCCACTCGATCGTTGCTGGCGGCTTGGTGGTATAGTCGAACAGAACACGGTTGATATGCTTTACTTCGTTTACGATGCGGTTTGCTGCGGTGGTAATGGTTTCGGTGGGCAGCAGGGTAACTTCCGCGGTCATAAAGTCGGTCGTGGTCACAGCGCGCAGGGCGATGGCGTAATCATAGGTGCGCTCATCACCCATAACACCAACGCTGCGCATGTTGGTCAGCGCGGCAAAATACTGGCTGGGGCGCTGAGCGGCGGGCAGCTTATCCACTTCCTCGCGCCAGATTGCATCAGCATCCTGTACAATGGCAACCTTTTCCTGGGTGATATCGCCGATAATGCGGATGGCAAGGCCGGGGCCGGGGAACGGCTGGCGGGCGACCAGATATTCAGGCAAGCCCAGTTCACGGCCAGCCTGGCGGACTTCATCCTTGAACAGGTCGCGCAGCGGCTCCACAATTTCCTTAAAGTCTACATAATCCGGCAAGCCGCCAACATTGTGGTGGCTCTTGATGGTAGCAGATTCACCGCCCAGGCCGCTTTCCACAACGTCCGGGTAGATGGTGCCCTGTGCCAAAAAGTCTACAGCACCGATCTTCTTGGCCTCGTCCTCAAACACACGGATGAACTCTTCGCCAATGATTTTACGCTTGCGCTCCGGCTCGGTAACACCGGCCAGCTTGCTGTAAAAACGTTCGCGGGCGTCCACGCAGACAAAGTTGATGTCGAACTGGCCGCCCTCGCCGAACACTTCGCAAACCTGCTCACGTTCGTTCTTGCGCAGCAGGCCGTGGTCAACAAACACGCAGGTTAACTGCTTACCAATGGCCTTTGCCAGCATGGCAGCACATACGCTGGAATCCACACCACCGGAAAGAGCGCACAGCACCTTGCCATTGCCGATCTTCTCGCGCAGGGCGTTCACGCTATGCTCCACAAAGGAGTCCATCTTCCAGGTACCGGCACAGCCGCAAACTTTGTAAACAAAGTTATGCAGAATCTTAGTACCGTTTTCGGTATGCAGCACTTCCGGGTGGAACTGCACACAGTACAGGCCGCGGGCGGCATCCTGTGCAGCGGCAACCGGGCAGTTGGGGGTGTGGGCAATAATATCAAAGCCGGGGGCAGCCTGCTCGATATAGTCATTATGGCTCATCCAGCAAACATTCTGGTTCGGCAGGCCGTCAAACAGCGGGCTGGTGGTATCCAGATCCACAACCGTCTTGCCATATTCGCGTTCCGGAGCCTTGCAAACCTTACCGCCCAGCATATGCATCATCAGCTGGCTGCCATAGCAGATGCCCAGTACCGGAACACCCCAAGTATATATTTCGGGATCGATGGTAGGGGAATCCGGCAGGTAAGCGCTGTTGGGACCACCGGTAAAGATAATTCCCTTCGGATTTTTGGCCTTGATTTTGGCCAGGTCAGTACGGTAAGAATAAATTTCGCAATAAACGTTGCATTCACGGACACGGCGGGCGATCAGCTGGTTATACTGGCCACCAAAGTCCAACACAATGACAGTTTCCTGCTGCATGTGGTAGCTCCTTTCCAAACATCTAAATTTGCATATATAACAGCATATACAGATATTATACCATAGCTCCCGGCAAATAGGTAGGGGGCTTGAGAAAAAAGTCGAGATTCTTCGATTCTGATTTGTCGCACAGCCGGAATCTGTTCGCTTATTCTGCATAGAATCAGATTGTTGGTCGGCGCCCCAAAGCCATAAGAAATGCCGCACATCGGGCAAGGAACCGGGGCCGGTTCCTCCTTCCAATGTACAGCATGGTATTTTTGCTATTGTTTTATCTTTTCCGTTATTCGCCGCTGCGCCAGGTCCACAAAAGATATTTTACATTTGTTTTCAGGTAGCGGTGGAACAGGCGCTTCGGGTCCTGCATCAATCGGTAAAGCCATTCCAGGTTGTGCTTCTGCATCCACATGGGCGCACGCTTAATGTTGCCCGCCTCATAGTCAAACGCCGCACCAACGCCGATCATCAAGGCTTGTACGCGATCCTCATGGGCGGCCATCCAGCGTTCCTGTTTGGGGGCACCAAGGCCAACCCACACAAAGTCCGGCTTTGTTGCGTTGATTTCCGCTACCGCCTGAGCGTCCTCCTGCGGGGTCATCTCGCGGAACGGTGGCGACATCATACCGGAAATCACAACACCAGGGTAGCGCTCTTCCACCTTTTTGCGCAGCAACTGCAACGTTTCCGGGGTAGAGCCATAAAAATAGTGCCGCCAACCTTTTTCTGCGCTGACCGCCAAAACCTGCTTCATCAAATCCGGCCCCGTAACGCGCTGCGCAGCAGCATACCCCTGCCTGCGGCTGAACTGCGAAAGGGGACCGCCGTCCGGCAGCGCCATGACCGCATGGTTCTGAATATAGCGGTACTCGGCATCCTCGTGCGCCGTTACGGTGGTATGTACATTGGCCACGCAGATATATTTCCCACGCCATTGTTCCAGCTGGCTTTCCAGCAGCGTCATGGTTTTGTCCATGTCCGTTACCACAATGTTCACACCCATAATATCGCAGGTTTCCTGCATTTTCAGGTCGATCACATACAACCCGTTTACGGTATTATCCATTGTGCGGGAAGAGAGAAAGTCCGAATAAACCGGAATTACACTAACCTTAATGCCGTAATTTTCTGCAATCGCGGTGATCTGCAGCAACTCGCTGCGGTTCTGGGTTTCCTCCGCAATCACAATATGGGTAATCCGGGTACTTTCCAGAATCTTATGCAGATCGGCTACTGTGCCAAGGTAATTCGGCAGTTCCACTACCGGGTTCTGCGCTGCATAGCCGGCGTACTCTGCCGATACATCCTTGCCCTTTACAACATCATTATAATAGCGTAATGCCAGGTTTCCATTGCCGACCAGCAAAACGCGGGCTACAATATGGCGCCGCTTTGCATACCAAAGGCTGATTCGGTGCAGCAATAACCGCTTGATCGTAATGACTACGCTGGACAGCAGGTAATAGTAAACAAGCAACAGGCGAGAAAACTGCGAAAGTTGGAATACATACAAAATGGTTGCTGCCAACGTAAAGCCGCCCAGGTTTCCCAAAAGGGCTTTTGCCAGTTCTCTCACTAAGCCGCGCCGCTTAAAAGTGCGGTATTCACCCTGTGCAATATAAATCAGAATGATTGCCGCTGCGTATACAAGTGACAGCGGGCGGAAGCGGGCAACATCGACCCACCAGAACGCTTCACCCCAGGTGCTGTGCATACGTAGCAGGCTGGAAACCTCATACGCTCCCAACAGCAGGAAAAAGTCCAGAAAAGCATCCAGAATATGCAGTATTTTTGATGTAGAATGGTTCATGATACAATTAAAAGCCGCAAAAGCACGAAGAAAGACCGTTCCCTTTGCGGCATGTGAAACGGGCTTTCTGCCACGCATGATGACCCCGGAATATAGTAGAGCAGCAAACCGTAACTTGCAAGCCTATTATACCCAGCGTCCAAAGCGGAATTTTGGCTCAATTGGTTCTTTGATGGAAATTTCTTTGTTCAGGTAGACATCAATGGCGTTTTTCTGTAAAAGTTTTGCCGTTGAACTGCTTATCTGTGCCATCCCGTCTTTCAAGTTTGGCGGGCGGGTTGTAACAGAATGGCAGTCAGAACACATCAGATGAACTAAGTTCCAATCCAGCAGTTTGTGCAGCCATTTGGCCGTATGTCCACTGCGCACCAAACCCGAAGCATTGATCTGCGCCAATGCGCCGGAGCTGACCCAGCGGTACAGCAGGGTAGGATCCTCGGTAACATAGGGGTAGCGCTCCACATGGGCCAAAATGGGAGTATACCCACGGTTTTGCACCGCAAACAGGGTATCCTCAATTCCACCGGGATGGATGCTGGTCGGGAATTCAATCAAGATATACCGCGACCCTGCAAATGCCAATTTGGAAAGATCCAGGCTGGCCAAAGCTGTGGTAAAATAGACCTCTGCACCCAATTTGACGGCAAGAGGAAGTTTGCGTTCTGCCAGCTGCGCCACAACGCTGCGATAAGCCATTTTGCGCTGCTGAACAAAAGCATCCAGCGTAATGCGCTCATAATGGAAATGCGGTGTGAACACAATGCCAACAACCCCGTCTTCCATTTCTTTCTGGATCAAGGACATGGAAACATCCAGGTTTTTGGCACCGTCATCAATGCCAGGCAAAATATGACAATGGAGATCAACCAGTTGCGAACTCATTATGCCTTACTCCGGCTCTTCTTTCCAGCTGCGTCGTCATTGCTGTACCCGTAAGAATAAGAATAGTAGTAGCCATCTTTCTTACCGGCTTTTTTAACATTGTATCCGTTCATTACTACGCCAAGGATGCGGGCATTCACAGCTTCCAGGTTTTTCTTGCTCAGCTGGGCACCTTCAATGGTGGTAACACCCGGGCGTACAACCAGCAATGCCCCATCCGCATACTTGCACAATACTGCAGCATCGGTAACAACAGAAACCGGCGGCGTATCCACAATAATGTAGTCATACACCTGCTTCAGTGCAGCAAAGGTGCTTTCCATTGCCTTGGTTGCCAACAGTTCCGATGGGTTCGGGGGGATGGTGCCAACAGGTAGCACCACAATGCCCAGGTCTTTGAAGTTGACCAGTGCATTTGCCAGTTGGGTACGGTCCTTGCCCGTAATGGTGTTGGTAATGCCGATATGATCACGCGGAATATGCAGGTAGCGGGAGATGGTAGACTTACGCATATCGCAGTCAACCAGCACCACACGCTTGCCACTGTCTGCCAGGGTAATCGCAAGGTTTACTGCGACGTTGCTCTTCCCTTCGCCGGGGACAGAGGAGGTAATCAGGATAGTCTTGCAATCGCTGGTTGCGGCAAGGAACTCCAGGTTGGTTCGCAGAGACTTGTAAGCTTCTGTAAACTGGAACGGTGCATCTGAGCCAACCATAAACAGCTTATGATGTTCACGCTTTTTACTCATTCCTTTTTACCTCCCTGATCATACTGCGGGATCACGCCCAGAACAGTCATATCCAGATACTTGGTAACATCTTCCTCCGTGTTGATCTTATTGTCCAGCAAAACCTGCAGCACAATAATACCAATCACCAGAACAAAACCAACCGCTGCGGCCAACATCGTGTTCTTCTTAATGTTGGGGGAAACCGGCTCCGTTGCCAAAGAAGCATTGGAGATTACTTTGACGGAACCCGCTTCAACAGCCTCTTTGATCACATCCGGAGCCACTGTAATGATCTGTTCACACACCTGCCGTGCCCATTCCGGGCTGTCGCTCTGCACAGTGATTTTCATAACCTGGGTATCGTCCACAGCTGCTACGGTAACGCGCTTGTTCAGCTTAGCATAAGTCAGGTTCAGGCCCAGGTTATCAATAACCTGCTGCAGAACCGTATCACTCTTGATAATAATGCTGTAAGTAGAAACCAGCTTGGTTGCAGAATTGATCTGGTCACTAGTAACATTGGCGTTGACATCCTGCCGGGTATTGACAATCATCAGGGCAGAAGAATCATACTTTGGGGTCATCAAAAACTTAGACGCCGTAAAGCCAACCAGCGCAGCAGCCAAAGTTACAAAAATCAGTTCAAGAAGATGCTGGCGAACCGCACTTAAAATTTCTGTTAGGTCAATTACTTCATTTTCTTCATTATCCACAAAAGGCACCTCTCTAATCTCTTAATTCCTGTTTTCCAGTCAAAGATGGTTGGCCAGGTCTGCCGCTTCGGTCGGCTTTTTGACGCAAAGCACCACTCTTACAATTGGGGCCCGCAGCTGCCCCACATGCAAAATCTTAGCACACATGTTTATGTAAAGTAGTTGTGCTTTACGGCGATTTGGCCACAGATAGCTAATATGATTTTAGCACAAATTCAGGTGTGTTTCAACCGTACATCGAAATGTCTTGATTTTTGGCAAAATACACAATTTTGTTTGCATCCCTTCCGCAAGTGATAACAATTTCTCAAAACATTTTTTACCATTGATGTATAAATTGCTCTTATTTTTCCCATTGTTTGCTCCTGTGCAAACATATGTTAACGCTTTTGCTGCAAAGTCTGCTCTGTCCGCATTCCCGTTTCCCGGTAAAATTCATCCAATTCTCCCTGCTTTTTTGATCACACGCACTTCCTCGGGCACTGCGCAAAAACCTGGCGATTTTTTCAGTTTGCCTGCGGGTACGGCTGTCCGCTTTTCTTCCAGCGGGCGTACCTGCCTGCCCAGTATATGCTGTACGCAGTCAAGCTGCAAGGCATTTACACCGCGTATTCCTACCTCAGCGTCCGCGCCACTGTGGACTTGCCGCTGCCAGAAAATTCGATCCATGCAATTTTATTCCAGCTTCGCCTCCTTGCCCAGCGCCTTCTTTTTGCACTCACTTCAAAACCGCAAAAGGACATTTATTATATCAGCTACAAGGGGAAGTTGTCAAAAAAATTGCCAAAGAGATACAAATAGGCTATAATATAAAATAAAAAATTGTGTATTGAACGGTTTTACCCCATTTGCACCCGGAAGGAGGTGGCAAGTACGGATACTTTACAGACAAATAGTACAACACAAACTGCTGAGATGCTCAAATTAGAGGGCGTTGTTGAGCATGTGATATACGAAAACCCGGATACCGGTTATGCCGTGTTTGAAGTGGATGCCGGTGGCACCGATATTGTGGTGGCAGGCAACGTGGGCAGTGTGGATAACGGTATGTCCATTACGGCGTATGGCTATATGGTCAACCACCCCAGCTATGGCGAACAGTTCCGTGCCGAAACCTGTGAGGCCAGCCTGCCGCAGGATACCGCGGCTTTGCTGAGCTACCTTTCCAGTGGGGTATTGCCCTATATCGGGCCTTCCACAGCAAAAAAGATTGTGGCAAAATTTGGGGCGCATACATTGAACGTCATCTCCGAAACGCCGGACAAACTCTGTGAGCTAAAAGGTATCACCCCGCAAAAGGCCGCCGCCATCTCCAACGAGTTCCGACGTATGTACGGTGTGCGGGAAGTGGTTGCCTGGATGGCCAAGTTTGGGCTTTCCGCCCAGATGGCTGTTACAGCCTACCGCGCGTTTGGCCCCGCCACGGTAGAAGCACTGAAAAAGAACCCCTACATGCTGTGCGGGGAGCCGCTGAACCTGAAATTCAGCCAGGTCGATGGTATCGCCGCCCAGCTGCAGGTAGGACAGGGCAGCGACCTGCGCATTGCCGCCGGGCTTTTGTACGCTTTGCGCCACAACGCCAACAACGGCCACACCTGCCTGCCCGCAGATAAGCTGATCGAAAGCACTGCGCGCTTTATTCGGGTGGAGCCGGATGCCGTAAAGGCCGGGCTGCAAAGCCTGTTGGAGCATGACGAAATGCACGCCTGCACCTTTGACGGAACGAAATATATTTACCTGCCAGATCTGCTCAGCGCAGAGCAGGATATTGCTGCGCGGCTGGGGGAGCTTGCCACATTCCCGACAGAAAGCCCCAAAACGCTGGAAAGCGATATCCGCGTTTTGGAATTGACCCAAGGTTTTGAATATGCCCCTTTGCAGCGGGAAGCAATCCGCTTAGCACTCTCTTCCCGCGTAATGGTTTTGACCGGCGGTCCCGGTACCGGCAAAACCACAACGGTCAAAGCGATTCTGAATTTGTATGAAGGTATTTATGACCGGGTTGCCCTGTGTGCCCCTACCGGCCGCGCCGCCAAGCGGCTGACCGAGCTGACCGGCCACAGCGCTTCCACCATCCACCGATTGCTGGAAGTGGACTATTCTACCGGCAGCGTGCGTTTTATTCATAATGAAAAGAATCTTCTCCCGTTTGACGTTATCATTCTGGATGAGATGAGTATGGTAGATGCCAAGCTGTTCCAGGCGTTGTTGGCCGCCGCGCGTTACCACTGCCGCATTATTATGGTAGGTGATGCCGACCAGCTGCCCAGTGTTGGCCCCGGCAGTGTGCTGGGGGAGATCTTGCAGGCAGACGTTCTGCCCACCGTACGGCTGAATGAGATCTTCCGCCAGGCGCAGAAAAGCATGATTGTACAGAACGCCCACCGCATTGTGGAAGGGCAGATGCCCATAAAAGGCGGGCGGGATGATGACTTTTTCATGATCGAATCTACCGGTCTTGCCTGCCAGAGGCTGATCTGCGACCTGGTCAGTACCCGGCTGCCCAAAAGTTATGGCTATGACCCCGTGCGGGACATCCAGGTGCTTTGCCCCACCAAGGTTGGCCCCACCGGGAGCGTAGAACTGAACCGCCGCCTGCAGGCTATTTTGAACCCGCCTGCACCGGATAAGCCGCAGATCATTTGGGAGCAAAGCGGCCGTGTGCTGCGCTGTGGCGACAAGGTAATGCAGATCAAAAACGATTATGACATTCCCTATGAGCGGGACGGTGCCGAAGCCGGTGTGGGTGCCTATAACGGGGATATGGGTATTATTACTGCCGTTGACCCCGAAAGCCGTGCTGTGACGGTACAGATGGATGACCGAAAGTATATTTACGGTGCTGACCAGCTTGCCGAGCTGGAACCCGCTTACGCTGTAACAGTGCACAAAAGCCAGGGTTCTGAATTTCCAGCCGTCATTATGCCTGTGGCAGATGTACCCGCGCGCCTTTGTTACCGCAACTTGTTGTACACCGGGGTTACCCGCGCACGCCGCCTGTGCATTCTGGCGGGAACCCGGCGCACCGAGCAGGCCATGGTGGATAATGTGCGTCAGAACATGCGTTACAGCGGGCTGCGCTACCTGCTGCGCGAGGCAGTTACTCCGGCTGAAAAACGCAGATGAAACAGAGAAAACGCATATCTCTGGATTGGCTGGACCGTGGGCGAACGGTTCTGGAACCGCTGCTGGCCCTTGCCTATCCGCGGCACTGCCCGCTGTGCGGCACGGTACTTGAGCAAAGCGCCTGGAAAGCCGCCGTGTGCCGTTCCTGTATACCGGAAGCCGAGCGTCTGCGGCATCTTCCACCGCGTCTGCCTGTAACGGAGCACGCCTTTTACGCTGTCAACACCTGCGCAGCTGCCTTTTACTATGCAGACAGTGTGCGCCATGCTATCCTGCTTTGCAAGGAGAACGGCAACCCCTGGTATGCGCGAGAACTGGCGGATTTGATGGCTGTGCTGATTTTTGGCGCACAGCCCGCCCGTACCCCAGGGCACCGCCCGGTATACGAGAATCTATCCGGCATTTCGCTGTACAGCGCCATTGTTCCGGTACCGCCGCGCGGAAAGAAGAACCGCGCGGAAAATATGCCCCTTTTGCTAGCGCAGCGCCTTGGGCGCATCCTGCACATTCCGGTCATCCAGCCACTGTGCCTGACCCGGCAGGTTTTACCGCAAAAATCGCTGGACCAGCAAAAGCGCTTTGCCAATGTCAAGGATGCTTACGCCTGCCGTACTGGGGTTGACCTTTCCGGAATGCGGCTGCTGTTGCTGGATGATGTGATCACCACTGGTGCCACCATCTCTGCCTGCGCCAAAGCGCTATTGGAGGGTGGCGCTGTGAGTGTGGACGGCGTGTGTGTTGCAGCGACGGAACTGATGCCCAAAAGCCACGGTGCCGCCGGAACACCAAAAGAAAGCAAATAACTTTTATCTGCCGGATGGTTGATGGCAATTCACAATAGATAACAAAGTGCTGCTTCTGGCAGCAAGGAGTACCAGATAAACATGAAGCAATATGATATCGGCCTTGATCTTGGCACAACTTCCATTATCATTGCCACACAGGAACAGGGAGTTGTGTTCCATCAGCCCAGCATTGGTGCTGTTGATACCCGCAGCAGCACCATTCTGGCAGTGGGGGACAAAGCCCTGCGCATGGTGGGGCGTGTGCCTTCTTATATTGATATCATCCGCCCTTTGCGGGACGGTATTATTCAGGACCACCGCATGACAAACGAACTAATCGTGCGGTTTATCAATGAGGTATGCCGTTCGCGCATCATCAAGCCGCGCGTATCGGTCTGCGTTCCGGCAGCCATTACCGGCATTGAAGCTGACGCCGTGGTAGAAGCCGTCATGGCAGCCGGGGCACGGCAGGTTTTCCTTGTGGATGAGCCTGTCGCCGCCGCCCTTGGCGCAGGGCTGGATATCCGCAAACCCATGGGCTGCATGGTGATTGATATCGGCGGCGGCTCCACGGATATCGCCGTGATCAGCATGGGTGGGCGGGTGCGCGCCGCCAGCTTGCCGGTCGCCGGCAACGCTTTTGACCAGTGCATTGCCCAGTATGTTCAGGAAAAATTCAACATTGCCATCGGCCCTCTAACCGCCGAAGCGCTGAAAAAGCAGGTTGCCTGCTGCACCAAAAGCGAGTTTGAGGGCGTAATGGAGATCCGTGGTCATTCCTGGGAGACCAACCTGCCCGCCCGCCGCCTTGTCTATACGCGGGACCTATACCTGCCCGTGCAGGAACTGGCCGCCCGCATTGCCGCCACTGCCCGCAATGTATTGGAAAGCACCCCGCCGGAACTGGCCGCTGATGTTGCCAAGAACGGCATTCTGCTGACTGGCGGCGGCTCCATGCTGCGTGGCCTGGCTGGTTATATTGCCGGGGAGCTGCATGTGGATGTTGCCATCGCACCAGACCCCATCAACTGTGTGGCACGCGGAACCGCAGCCAGCTTAACGCTGGGCCAATACCTGACAGCCGGTTTCCGCGATGCCACCCCCAGAGCGTGGCATAACCGACTGCAATCCCCAGAAGGTTTTTCCGATTAAAGCGCAGCTTTTGTGCAGGTTGTAAAAAGTATGATTTTCTGCGGATACCTCCGCCAGCCTACTTTTCTATCCGGCAAAAGTGTGCTATACTATACAGCGTTTGCCAAAATTCCCAGCCCTGCATGGTTCCGGGCTGGTTCTGCCATATAATATAAGGACAGGTTCATTATGCCCGATACCATTACCACTGAATTTCTGGCCCTGCGGGACCGCTATATTGCTTCCTGCTTTACTAAGCTGAACCCGGTGCAGCAGCAGGCTGTGTTTACCACCGAAGGCCCGCTGCTGATCCTGGCAGGTGCAGGCTCCGGCAAAACCACCGTTCTGGTCAACCGCATTGCCAATATCATCCGTTTTGGCCGCGCCTATGGCTCCAAAGAGGTCAGCCGCCCGGTTGCGCAGAGTGATCTGGAGCAGCTGCGCACCGCCATCATGTGCGGCCAGCCGGTTCCGCAGTCCCTGATGCCGCTGATGAGCGTTGCCCCGGCCCGCCCGTGGAATGTGCTGGCCATTACCTTTACCAATAAAGCTGCCGGAGAGCTGAAAGAACGCCTGAAAACCATGCTGGGCGATACCATGGGCGGGGATGTATTTGCCTCCACTTTCCACTCTGCCTGTGTACGGATCCTGCGCCGCGATGCCGAACGCATTGGCTTCCCCAAAAGCTTTACGATTTACGATTCCGACGACCAGCAGCGTGTCATCAAGCAGATCTACAAAGAACTGATGATTGATGACAAGTTCCTGCCGGTCAAATCAGCCATCTCCCAGATCAGCGGTTACAAAGATAAACTTCTTTCCGCCAAAGATGTCGCCGCCGAAGCGCCGCGCGATACCAAGGCTGCTTTGATTTCCAAAATCTATACCGCCTATTCCAACCGGCTGCGCACGGCTGGTGCCATGGACTTTGACGATCTGATTTTCCATACCGTGCAGATGCTGAAAACCGATGCCGAAGCGCGGGAATACTACCAGCAGAAGTTCCGCTATGTCGTGGTGGACGAATACCAGGATACCAGCGTGGCCCAGTTCCACCTGGTGCGCCTGCTGGCCGGTGGTTCCAACAATGTATGCGTTGTTGGCGATGACGATCAGAGCATTTATAAGTTCCGCGGTGCTACCATTGAAAATATCCTGAACTTTGAAAAAGTTTTTGCCGGGGCCAAAACCATCCGCCTGGAGCAGAACTACCGTTCCACCTCCAACATTCTGAATGCGGCCAATAGCGTTATCAAGAACAACAACGGCCGCAAGGGCAAGACCCTGTGGACCCAGAACGGCGATGGTGACAAAGTTCACCATTATACGGCTGCTTCGGAACAGGATGAGGCCAGCCATGTGGCCGAGGTTATTGGCCAGAACCTGAAAAATGGTGCTTCCTTAAAAGACCATGCCGTTTTGTACCGCATGAATGCGCAGTCCAACCCCATCGAAACTTATTTTGCCCGTGCCGGTATCCCGTACCGCATTGTGGGTGGCCAACGCTTCTTTGACCGCAAGGAAGTCAAGGATATCAACTCTTACATGGCCGTTGTGGTCAACCCGCGGGACGACGTGCGCCTGCGCCGCATCATCAATGAACCTGCACGAAAAATTGGTGCCACCACCATTGATAAGATCGGGGAACTGGCCGCCGCCAACGGCGTGCCGATGATGGAGATCATCCGGGAGGCTTCTTCTTATCCCGCACTGGGCCGTGCCGCCAGCGCGCTGAACGCGTTTTACTCCATGTACCGTGAACTGTGTGATCTTTCCGTCACCCTTCCGCTGGATGAATTTGCCGGTGAAGTGATCCGCAAGACCGGATACGAAGCCATGCTGAAAGCGCAGAAAGAAGAGGGCGAGACCCGGCTGGAAAACTTGGGCCAGTTGATTTCTTCCGTAAAGACTTATGCAGAGCAGAACGGGGAAGACGCAACCCTTTCCGGTTTCTTGGAAGAAGTTGCCCTGATTGCAGACCTTGATTCCTATGATGAAGATGCTGATTCCGTTACCCTGATGACGATGCACAGCGCCAAGGGCCTTGAATTCCCGTATGTGTTTATCATTGGTATGGAGGATGGCGTTTTCCCCGGTGACCTTGCTCGCTACAGCGAGGAAGAAATGGAAGAGGAGCGCCGCCTGTGCTATGTCGGTATTACCCGCGCCAAGAAAGAGCTGTATCTTTCTTCCTCCCGCAGCCGTATGATTTTCGGCCAGACGCGCCGCAACCCGCCTTCCTGCTTTTTGGATGAGATTGACCCCAATGTGATGGACGAAACCGAAAGCCCAGAGCTTGCTTACAGCGGCGGTTTTGGCGCCGGGTACGGCAGCTACAGCACCAATGTTCCCGGCGGGCGTAGCGGATACTCCGGGGCTTCCCGCGGGTATCTGAACAGTGAATACAACCGCGGCGGCTTTGGCAGCAAGTATGCCGGCGGCTTCCAAAGTGGGTTTGCTTCCGGCGGGCACGAAAGCCCGAACTACCCCGGCGGCCGCCACACGGTCCAAAGCAGTAGCTTTGGCGCCGGGTATGGCAGTAGCCGCGTCAACCATCATTCCGGTGCTCCGGTTGCTCCGGCGGGCGGTGGCGTTACCACTGCGCCCGCCGCACCCGCACGCAAAAAGGCCGCCAACTTTGCAGCCGGGGATCTTGTGGACCACAAGGTGTTTGGCCGCGGCAAGGTGCTGAAAGTAACGCCGGTTGCGGGGGACTGTATTGTAGAAATCCAGTTTGACCGCGTTGGCATCAAAAAAACAATGGCCAATTACGCCCCGCTGACCAAGCTGACCAGCGAAGAATAAACCACTGATAAAAAAGGAAAAGAGGGAACGGGCCCATGCTTGTAACATTGATCGCCCACACCAATGACCCCGAAAAGACCATTGCCGCAGCCGCCAAGCTGTGCTATTCTGATGCACATATCGAAACCCTGCTGGATGGCCTAACACCGGAAAAGACCGCAGCCTTTTTGCAAAAGCTGAATGACTTCGGCCACGCCAGCCCCATTGAACATGCCAGCTTTACCTTTGGCATTGAGGGCGTTTCCCGCACCTTTCTGGCACAGGTCACCCGCCACCGCATTGCAAGTTTCAGTGTGCAGAGCCAGCGCTATGTGCGGCTGGAAGATTTCCGTTATGTGATTCCCCCGGAAATTGAGGCTGACCCTGCGGCCAAAGCGGCTTTTATTGATGCAATGAACGCCGATGCCAAACACTACCTGGAACTGGTCAAAGCACTGGAAGAAAAGCATACCCACACCTTGATGGAGCAGGGCATGCCGGAAAAGACCGCCCGCGCCAAAGCCAGCAAAATGGCAAACGAGGACGCCCGCTTTGTATTGCCCAACGCCTGCGAGACAAAAATGGTAATGACCATGAACTGCCGCAGCCTGAACAACTTTTTCAACCTGCGCTGCTGCAACCGTGCCCAGTGGGAGATCCGCGCCGTTGCCGATGAAATGCTGCGCCTTGTATACCCGCTTGCGCCGCATGTTTTTGCCGCAGCTGGTCCCCGCTGCTTGGCGGGTCCCTGCCCGGAGGGCGGTATGTGCTGCGGCAAGCAGAACGCCGTGCGTGATAAATATGCAACACTGAAACAGGAGGCTGAAAACCATGGGTAAACTGATTATTTTTGAAGGCCTGGATGGTTCCGGCAAGGGCACACAGACAGAACTTGCCTGCCAGAATTTGCATAGCAAAGGGTATGACCCGCTGAAAATCAGCTTCCCAGATTATGACAGTCCGTCCTCCGCACTGGTCAAGATGTATCTTTCCGGCGAGTTCGGCCAGCGCCCGGATGACGTGAACGCTTATGCAGCTTCAACGTTTTATGCTGTTGACCGCTTTGCCAGTTACAAAACCAGGTGGGGCAATGTCTACCGCCAGAATGGGCTAATCATCTCTGACCGTTACACCACCTCCAACGCTGTTCACCAATGTTCCAAACTGCCGCCGATGCACTGGGATGGTTTTCTGGAGTGGCTGTTTGAGTTCGAGTACAAAAAGCTCGGCCTGCCTGCGCCGGATGCGGTTGTATACCTTGCGGTTGATCCCGATGTCAGCCAGCGCCTGATTGCGCAGCGCTACCACGGCGATGAAAGCAAAAAAGATATTCAGGAACGCGATACCGAATACCTGGCCCGTTCCCGCGCCGCCGCTGAATACTGCGCACGCAAGCTGGGCTGGCACCGCATTGAGTGTACCACAACGGTAGACGGCCAGAAAACCATCCGTACGCCGGAGGATATTCAGTCCGAAGTGATGGCATACCTGGAGCGGATTTTGAGCTAAAACCGTTGGCAGCAAAAGTCACACGTTGAATATGGCAAGGAGGGGATAGAACATGCTTTGCAAAGCAACGGAAGCTGATTTGGAGCAGATGGTTGCGTTCCGCCGCAAAACGTATGGCGGAACCCGCCAGGATGCTTTGGACTGGCTTTGTGGAATTGTGGGGTTGGATAATATCCTGATCCTTGCCCGGGACCCAGCCCCCGGTGCAAAGCCCATCCCGGCCGCCATGATTGGTGCGGTTCCAGTGGAATGCGGGCACCACCACGGCGTATGGCTCTGCTGCATGGCAACGGACCCGTCCCTGCAGGGGCGCGGGCTGATGCCCAAACTGCTGGCAACCTGCCTGCGCGCCTTTTCCGCCAAAGGGTGTGATTTCGCTGTGGCGGCACCGCAAAGCACGCGGGCCGCAAAAGCGTTTTCCCAGCTGAATTTTCAGGGGCGCTTCCCGCTGCGCATCATCCGCAAGCCCATTGAACACAATTTGTGGGCACGAGCAGAGTTTGATAACCTGACAGTCCGCAAATTGATCGACACCCGCATGCGCTACCAGCCCGCCTGCATCGCCCTGCCGGAAAGCAGCATGAACACCATGATCACCCGGCTCTACCGCCGCGGTATGACCATTGTTTCCAACCAGCGCGGTTATGGCCTCTATTGCCAGGAAAAGGACGAGCTGCTTTTTATGGAGCTGCAGGCCGATAACGACCATTCGGCTGATATTCTGCTGCAGGCCGCGCGGGAACATACCGGTCTGACCAAAGCACGGCTGCTGCTGGCGGAAAATCAGTTTTTGTACCTGGGCGAGGGTAAGCGCTGTGGTTACGGCATGATTTGTTACCTTGGGCAGCCGTTCCCCGTTACGGACGTTTATTTCCGCCTGTTGCTGTAAGACCGTGCATACGTGAAACAGGGCAGTTCTGCTGCCTGGTAAAGGAGATTTGGAATGAAAATCAATCGTGGTGATTCCCAGGACAAGGGCTCGCAGTCGCGCCAGGCTTATCATGCTGCGCCAGCCCCCGCACCAAAGCGCCCGGTACAGCCTGATCCTGACCCGCAGGACCTGTACGAAGACGCCGAAGGTCCAGACGAGTACGCAGAGGATGACGATGATGAACCCGTCCGCCGCCGTTTTCCCATTGGGCTTGTGGTTCTTGTTGTCATTTTGGCTATCGTCGGCATCGGCGGCTGGAAAGTGTTCCAGTTCTACGGCGAAGTTGCCGGCAACGGCGAACTCGGCCCGGAGCAGACCGTTACCATTGAACAGGGTTCCACTGTTGCAGACATCACAAACGTTTTGAAAGAGGATGGCGTCATCCAGTATGACTGGCTGTTCAAGCTGTATGCCAAATACAGCGGCCGCGCTTCCGGTTTGCAGTATGGCGATTTTACCCTGCGCTCCGGCATGGATTATAACACGATCCTGAAAACCCTCAGCGTGCAGCAGGTCAAGCGCAAGACCATTACCATCACATTCCCCGAAGGCTACACAGCCGTTGCTATTGCCCAGAAGATGGAAGAAAATGGCTTGTGCTCGGTGGATGATTTTCTTGCCTGCGCCAACGGCGAGGATGGTTCCGATTTCAGCCAGTATGATTTCTGGAATGCCATCCCGGATACCGAAGGCCGCCTGATGAAGTGCGAGGGCTACCTGTTCCCGGACACTTACGAGTTCTTCACCGATGACTCGGTCTATAATTACGTCAACACCTTCTATAAGGAATTCGACGCTAAAACTTCCGACCTGTGGGATACCATCAACGAAAAGGGAACCACAATGAATGATGTTGTCATTCTGGCCAGCTTTATTCAGGAAGAAGCCGGTATGCCCGCAGAAGACGCCAAGGTTTCCGCCTGCTTCCACAATCGTTTGGAATCCGATGACCCGCAGTGGGCAGAGCATAAGCTGGAATCCAATGCCAGCAGCTATATCATGAACGATAGCGACAATAACTACCTGTGGAATTCGCCCACCGCCGTTTATTACGGCTGGCCGGAACAGGGTGCTATTCCGGATGATGTGCTTGCTCATTACGACACCTACCGCATCAGCGGCCTGCCCGCCGGTGCCATCACCAATCCCGGTATTGATGCTATTGCCGCCGCGCTGAATCCCGACCAGGAATATCTGGACGAAGGCTATTATTTCTTTGTTACCGGCAACCCGAACGGCGACCACCCTGGCGAATATTTCTATGCCAAAACGGCAGACGAACACCATCAGAACTGCATCACCGCCGGTTGGGGCTGATAAAAGCTGAACTTCACTGAACAAAGGAGCCGTTATCTTATGTTGTCCTGTCCGGAACTGCTGTCGCCTGCCGGCAGCCTTGAAGCCCTGAAATATGCCGTCATGTATGGTGCCGATGCCGTATACTGCGCACTGCCGCGCTTTGGTATGCGCGCCGCACCGGTCAACCTGACCATTGGCGAGCTTCATGATGGCTGCATTTTTGCCCATGCTCGCGGCAAAAAAGTATACCTGACCCTGAACAACCTGCCCACCAACGATGAGCTTTCCGAGCTGCCGCAGTATATCAAGGACGCGGCCGAAGCCGGGGTGGATGCCTTTATCATTGCGGACCTTGGCGTACTGAGCCTTGCCAAACAGTATGCTCCGGATGTGGATGTGCATTTTTCCACCCAGGCAGGCATCACCAATTATGCTGCTGCAACCATGGCCTACAACCTGGGCGCCAAGCGTGTGGTGCTGGCGCGCGAGCTGACCCTGACCGATATTGCCCAGATCCGCGATAACACCCCGCCGGAGCTGGAACTGGAAGCCTTTGTGCACGGCGCCATGTGCATGAGCGTTTCTGGTCGGTGCCTGCTTTCCAGCTATATGACCGGGCGCAGCGGCAACCGCGGCGAATGTGCCCAGCCCTGCCGCTGGAAATACTATCTTGTAGAAGAAAACCGCCCCGGCCAGTATATGCCCATTGGCGAAAATGAGGACGGCAGCTACATCCTGAACGCCAACGACCTATGCACCGCACCGTTTTTGGACCTGATCTGCAAGGCTGGTGTGGATTCTCTGAAAATTGAGGGGCGCGCCAAAACGTTCTATTACGTTGCGTCCGTTACCGCCGCTTACCGCAAAGCGCTGGACCAGTACCTGGCAAACCCCGCCAGTGATACGTTTGATTTACCGGATTCCGTGCTGGATGAGCTGAACCGTACCAGCCACCGCCATTATTCACCCGGTTTCTATTTTGGCAAAGAGAAAGCCCTGCAGACGCCCAGCCATACTTATGTGCGAGATTGGGATTTCATCGGCACTGTGGATTCGTGGGAAGACGGCGTTGCCCATTGCACCCAGCGCAGCAAGTTCTGCCTGGGAGATTCGCTGGAAATTTTGCAGCCAGATGGTTCGGTCGTGCCCGTAACCCCTGAATGGATCAAAAACGCGGAAGGGGAAGCGGTGGATGCCACCCCGCACCCGATGATGCAGTATACCATTCCCTGTGCCACGCCCTTGATGCCGTACAGCCTGCTGCGGATGCAGAAAAGGCAGTAAATTTTCATTTATCTATTTGCAACAACCAAAAGCCCCACCTGCCGGATGCAGAATGTTCTGCCCGGCAGGCGGGGCTTTTTTATTTTTATTCTTTACTTTTAGGGCAATACCGCATAATTCTAAGTGCCGATACGGCGAGCGAGGTGCGGC
>ERZ772893.488-NODE-488-length-51255-cov-4.947012_pt1 | contig 51255 bp, 40 predicted proteins | sample MGYA00511482_ERZ772893 | MGnify/ENA primary metagenome ERZ772893 (study PRJEB29015, sample SAMEA2737687) | human gut metagenome | biome: human gut; feature: human-associated habitat; material: faeces | place: China | collected 2012 ... | reverse complement strand
TATCGCATGCTCCGGGAGTTCGTGGATTTTGCCAATGTATTTAACTAACTTTCCAGTTACATGCATGACTGTTTTGCATATACATATAGCTTGTGTTACAATAAACAGAAAAGCAGGAATTGGGGAGAGAATTGTATGAAAGCACAGGGATTATTGTTTCAAGTGCAAGATAAAGGTTACCGTGATTTTCAGAGCAAGCTGATCCCGACGATCCCGGCGGAGACGATTATTGGCGTCCGCACGCCGGCTATACGGAAGCTAGCAAAAGAATATGCCAAGGATCCGGAGAGTGCAGCGTTTTTGATGCAACTGCCGCATACTTATTACGATGAGAATATTCTGCATGCCTTGCTGGTGGCGGAGATAAAAGATTACGACACCTGTGTAAAAGAGGTGGAACGTTTCCTGCCCCATGTGGATAACTGGGCAGTGTGTGATATTTTTTCTCCGAAGGTGTTTAAGAAAAACAGAGACAGATTAATCAAAAAAATAAAAGAATGGACAGCTTCGGACCACCCCTACACCTGCCGCTTTGGAATGGAAATGCTGATGACGCATTTCTTGGATGAGGATTTCCGGGTGGAATATCTGGAGATCCCGGCAGAGGTGCATTCCGAAGAATATTATGTGAACATGATGATTGCCTGGTTCTATGCCACGGCACTGGCAAAACAGTGGGATGCTGCCGTCAGCTATATCGAAGAGAAGCGCCTGAATCCATGGACACATAATAAGACCATACAAAAAGCACGGGAAAGCTACCGGATCACACCGGAGCAGAAGGAATATTTGAAGACACTGAAGGTGTAAACGGAGGATAGGACAGCATGAATGATAACATGGAATTTCGCAAGGCAAAACGAGAAGAAGCGGAAGAAATTCTGCAATTATACCAGTCACTGATCGGAACCGAATATTGTGTCTGGACAGAAAATTACCCAACGGAACGGGAAGTGGAATTTGACCTGTCCAGGGATGCACTGTTCTGTCTGCGGGAGAAGCCCTCGGGACGCTTGATGGGCACAATCTCCATAGACGATGACCCGGAAGTGGAGGCACTGTCCTGTTGGTCAGAGGACCTTACCCCGGTGGCAGAACTGTCCAGACTGGGAGTGGCAGCAGAATATCAGAATCACGGTATTGCCAGGATCCTGTTGCGGGAAGCTATGGCGGAATTGAAATCACAGGGTTATAAGGCGGCACACATATTAGTGGCAAAGGACAACGTGAAAGCCCTGCGTTCTTATGAAAAATTGCATTTTACCACAGCAGGGGAATGTGAGCTTTTCGGACATTCCTACTGGTGTTATGAGAAAGAATTATAGAAGTGATCACTATGCAAATCAATGAAACAGAGAGGAAAGACGATATATGGTAACGATCGATCTAATCACAGGCTTCCTGGGATCCGGAAAGACTACTTTTCTGAAAAAATATGCGGAATATCTGATGGATCAGGGACTGCATATCGGTATTCTGGAAAATGATTTCGGTGCCATCAACGTGGATATGCTGATGCTCCATGAACTGCGGGGAGACCAGTGTGAACTGGAAATGATCGCCGGAGGATGTGATGCGGAGAGCCACAGAAGACGTTTCCGCACGAAGCTGATTTCCATGCGGATGTGCGGTTACGACAGAGTACTGGTGGAGCCGTCTGGAATCTACGATGTAGATGAATTTTTTGATGTGCTGCGGGAGGATCCTCTGGATCAGTGGTATGAGATCGGCAATGTCATCGCCATACTGGATGCGAGACTGGAGAAAAATCTTTCACAGCAGGCAGACTATCTGCTGGCATCGGAGGCTGCCAATGCCGGAAAAGTGATTCTGAGCCATGCGGATGCAGCCACCAGGGAACAGTGTGAGGACACGGTGGCACATCTCAACCGGGCACTGGAACAGATCCGCTGCGACCGGAGAATCGACCCTGAGAAAGATATCTTACAGAAAAATCTCACGGATCTGACAAAAGAAGATTTAGAGGAAGTATCCAAATGCGGTTATCGTCTGGAAAGTTACCGTAAGATGGATTTAGAGAATGAGCAGAGTTTCGACTCTTTATTTTTCATGGAAGAGAAGATTACCTCGGAGGCTCTGGAACGGGCAGTACCCAGACTGTTTGTCGAAAAGTCCTGCGGAGAAGTATTCCGGATCAAGGGTTTCGTGAAAAACGGAGCAGGACAATGGATGGAATTGAATGCTACACAGGACAGTCATACGATGCAGTCTGTCGCAGTGGGGCAGGAGGTGCTGATCGTCATCGGAGAGTATTTACAGGAAGATAAAATCAGAGAGATTCTGAAGGAGGAAGAGACATGTCAATCTTAAGCCAGTTAAACAGTGTACCGATGTACCTGATCTGTGGAGGTATCATTGCTTTTGTGGCGGTGGTCTGTGTGATTTTTCTGGTGAGGGCTTACTGCGCCGGGCAGGCACTCGGTATGGATACCACGAAAATGAAGCGTACAATTATCTCCAGTGCGACCTTTTCCCTGTTGCCCAGTGTGGGGATTCTGTTAGGTGTCATCGCCCTGTCGGGAAGTCTGGGAACGCCCTGGCCGTGGCTTCGATTATCCGTGATCGGTGCCCTGCATTATGAGACCCAGGTGGCACAGGCAGCAGCGGAGCAGGTGGGAATGGATACATTGTCTGCTGCGGAAATGACACCGCAGGCATTTTCCACGATTGCACTGCTCATGAGTATCTGCATTATCTGGGGAATGACATTGTCCATTTTCCTGAATAAAAAATATACACAGAAGCTGACCTCGAATAAAAAATCCGGCAAGCCGGGCTTCGGAGATATGGCAATGACTGCCATGTTCATCGGACTGGTCAGCACCTACATCGGAAGATATCTCGGCGGTTTTGTATCGGAGAACGGATTGTTTACGTTTCACGGAGATTACATTCCGTTAGTGGTAATGGCGGTATCGGCACTGGTGATGGCAGGATTTGTATACCTCATTGAGAAAAAAGGAAAAGCCTGGGTGGACAGCTTTTCCATTGCCGGAAGCATGATCATCGGCATGACAGCAGCCGTACTGGTGGGATTGCTGTAAAGGCTGACGTGACAACCTTAAAATTTGATTCGCAATTCCTCCAACGGAAGGAATCGTCTGCGGAATGGAGCTTAATATGAAAACGGATAGCATGACAATAGATAATAAGGAACTGAATAATGTAGAAGCAACAAAGGAGCAGACCGGGCAGACTTCGGATACCTGGCAGATCTATACGAAGAAAACACATATCATCGGACGGACAGTCAGCATTGTCACATTAGTAATGTTAGTGGGAGCACCGTTTCTCATCGGTAAGCTTTTAGGTGCGTATCCGGATCTGGGGGCTGTCGGCAAGGGGTTTCTCTCTGTGGGAATCGTATGGCTGGTCAGCAGCATCGCGGAGTTTTTGATCTATACGCCGATGCTGGGAGCCGGTGGTGGATATCTGGCCTTTATCACCGGTAATCTGATCAATATGAAGATTCCCTGTGCCGTCAATGCCAGAGATATGGTGGGAGCCAAGACAGGAACCCCGGAGAATGAGATCATTTCCACAATCTCTATTGCTACCTCTTCTCTGGTGACGATCCTGGTACTGGCACTGGGAGTATTGCTGATGGTGCCCCTGCAGCCCGTTTTGCAGAGTGAGGTGTTGCAGCCGGCCTTTGAAAATGTGGTTCCGGCGCTGTTCGGAGCCATGGCTTATAAATATTACCGGAAAAATATGAAGATCGCTGCATTGCCGCTGATCCTTATGAGTCTGCTGTTTATTCTGGTGCCGTCCCTGATCGGATCTACCAGCTTTATGATCGTTCCTTCCGGCGCTATTGCCATCGGTGTGGCATATCTGCTGTTCCGGAAAAAGAATACACAGAATCCGGAACAGACAAAAGCTGACCCCAATAGTGTAAATACCGGGGATGAATAGTCAGAAGGCTATACGAACAGAAAACAGATGAATGGAAAAAGGGCCAAACCTGTCAGGTTATGTGAGTAATAGAAGGAAGCGCCCGGAAAAGAGGAAATATGAAATATATAGGTTTCATTTTACTGGCAGTGATCATTGCAATTATATTGTTGTTACTGATCGCGGTGATCCGTACCTTACTGATGCCTGGGAAGACTTCTTCCTACGTGGCAGAGGAACCGGAGGAGGAATCCCTGGCACTGGCACAGAAACTTTCCAAAATGATCCAGTATGATACCACCTCCCATGCCAATGTGGCAGAGGTGGAGAAGTTCCTGGGGTTCCACAAAGTGTTGGAGGAATTGTTTCCTTTGGTACATGAGAAACTGGAAAAGACAGAGATTGACGGCAACCTGTTATTTTACTGGAAGGGAAAAAGCTCTGAGAAGCCGATCCTGCTCATGAGCCATCAGGACGTAGTGCCGGCGGAGGGTGAGTGGACCCATGCACCTTTTTCCGGAGATATTGCGGAAGGAAAGGTATGGGGGCGAGGCGCGTCCGATACCAAATGCTCTGTGATGGCATTTTTCCAGGCAGTGGAAGAATTGTTGGCAGAGGGCTTCGTACCACCCACTGATGTCTATCTGGCAAGTTCCTGTACGGAAGAGTGGGGTGGGGACGGTGCACCGAAGATCGTAGCGGAGCTGCAGCGCAGGGGGATTGAACTGTTCCTGGTATGTGATGAGGGCGGTGGTATCATCACGGAGCCCATCGGTGGAATCCACGGTAATTTTGCCATGGTGGGAGTATTTGAAAAAGGCAAGGCGGATGTGAAATTTACCGCAAGGAGCAACGGCGGCCATGCCAGCACACCGGTAAAGGGAACCCCTATCGCCAGATTGTCGGCATTCGTCAATGAAGTGGAGACGCATTCACCGTTCCGGAAAAAGATGCTGCCGGAGGTATCCGCCATGTTCACAGCACTGGCGCCTTATGCCGGGTTTGGAATGAAACTGGTATTTGGAAATCTGTGGCTGTTTGGCCCCTTATTAAAAGCGGTGATGCCATCACTCAGTGCACAGGCAGGAGCGATGTTAAAGACCACGATAGCGTTTACGGTACAGAAGGGATCCGATGCCTATAATGTGCTGCCCCAGGAGGCTTATGTGGGTGCCAACATGCGTTTTATTCCCCATCAGGGAGAGAAAGAGAGCCTGGAGATCATCAAAAAAGTGGCAGACAAATACGGTCTGGAGACCGAAGTGCTGCATGCCAATGATTATACGCCGCCTGTGGATATTCACGGAGAAGCATTCCATCTGGTGGAGCAGACCATCGCAGATACTTTCCCGGGACTGCCTTCCAGCCCTTATGTTATGACAGGCGCGACAGATGCACAGTTCTATCAGCCTATCTGTAAGAGCTGTATCCGTTTTGCACCGGTGATCTATGGACCGGAGCAGATGAAGGGAATGCATGGATTGAACGAAAATATTGAGTATAATTGTCTGCCCGGAGCTGTCAGATTCTATAAGAACCTGATCCGCGCGGAGAAATAAGGAGCGACACTTATGAACACCATGACTACATATTCTGGCAGAAAGTTTGATCCCATGCAGATGACACCGGGGGATGTATATATTGAGGATATCGCTCATGCGCTGAGCTTACTGTGTCGGGGCGGTGGACAGCTGACCTATTTTTATTCGGTGGGACAGCATTCTCTCAACTGTGCTGCGGAAGCGAAAGCCAGAGGGTGGTCGGAGAGGCAGCAGCTCGCCTGTCTGCTTCATGATGCCAGTGAGGGATATATTTCTGATATTATTCGCCCGGTGAAGATATACCTGTCCAATTATCTGGAAATTGAAAGTAAGATTATGGGAACGATCCTCACGCATTTCGGACTGGATGACCTGACGGAAGAAGAGAGCTGTCGTTGGAAGCAGATTGATGATGAGATCCTGGAACTGGAACTGAAGACGCTGCTTCACGGAGAAGAGAACCGAGAGGTACCGAAGTTATTGTCGGTACCGGATCTGGCGGAGCATACACCGGGAGAGATCGAGATCCGGTTCTTGCAGGAGGCAGAACGGCTGGGGGTGTACGGAAGTGATCGTTGACAAGAAGCCAAAGCACAGTTCAGTCACAGTGATGTGTGTCCTGGCATATCTGGATCGTTATGTCTATCCGGTACTGATTCTGCTGGCTGGACTGCTGGCGGAACTGTTCCGGGATAGAAATACCATGCTGTGCGTTCTGGCACTGGGTATATTGCTGGATGGCATCTATAATCTGGTGGGCTACCTGTGCCGTTGGAAACATATTTACCTCTGCTATCAGAGCATGAGCCATACGAAAATGACCCCCACACGTATCGAGTGGGAGCGGCTGGCAAAAAAAGATGCTTACGGTGTGCCGGCTACGCTGATTATTGGCGGAATCGTGGGGATATTGGTGAGTATTTTTCTCAAGTAGTGGGAATAAATACTGAATATGTGAAAAAAGTTGTGGAAAAGTCTGACAAGTGTGCTATAATAAATGTAAGTGCTTACATGGACTTGTATCATAAATAGAAATCAATGACATATGTTCCGGAAGGCATGGTATATTTTAGAATAGCAGATCGTCAGATTGGAAAGGGAGGTTATTTATGGGATTTTTAACAGGAAAGACAGCAATCATCACCGGTGGAGGAAGAGCGGTATTGAGTAACGGAGAGTGCGGATCCATTGGTTACGGTATTGCAACCGCTTATGCAAAGGAAGGTGCCAATCTGGTGCTGACCGGACGTAATGTTCAGAAGCTGACCGACGCGAAGGAAGAACTGGAGAAAAAGTATGGGATCAAAGTACTTCCTGTGCAGGCGGATGTCAGCGCCGGTTCGGACAATGAAGCGATCGTACAGAATGTGGTGAAGCAGGCCATTGATACTTTTGGCAGAATTGATGTACTGATCAACAATGCGCAGGCTTCCGCTTCTGGCGTAACCATCGCAGATCATACCACCGAGCAGTTTGATCTGGCGGTATATTCCGGTCTGTATGCAGCATTCTACTATATGAAGGCTTGCTATCCTTATCTGAAGGAGACCAAGGGTTCTGTTATTAACTTTGCCTCCGGAGCAGGTCTCTTCGGTAATTTCGGACAGTGCGCTTATGCGGCAGCCAAGGAAGGTATCCGCGGACTGACCAGAGTCGCAGCTACCGAGTGGGGTCCCGATGGCATCAATGTCAACGTTGTATGTCCTCTGGCATGGACCGCACAGCTGGAGAAATTCGAGCAGGCATATCCCGATGCTTTCAAGGCAAATGTCAAGATGCCTCCTATGGGACATTACGGCGACGTGGAGAAGGAGATCGGCCGCGTCTGCGTACAGTTGGCTTCTCCCGACTTCAAGTATATGAGCGGTGAGACCCTGACACTGGAAGGCGCTATGGGACAGAGACCGTAAGTGGTGAGAAAATAATTTTTAAAACTAAGGCTTGAAAGAAAGAAAGAAAGATATTATAATCAAGACATAAAGAGAAGCAACCGCCCACAAGTGGTTAGCCTCCCGGTAATTGTTTAGTAAACCTACCTGTACTGGCCAAGTGACAAGGTAGGTTTATTTATTTTCGCTTGTTTATCCTACTGTCTATGTAGGCAAGCAGCGCAATGAGAAATGTACCACCTAAAAATAACAGGTTTAATACTTCATACATATTCATTAGCACCACCTCCCTTCTCATTAAAAGCTATAAGCCGGGAGGCTATCACCTTGTAACACGGTTGCTTCTCAAGAAGTGTATCATGCGTGTGAAGGCGTTTCAATTCTAATATTTCGTATATAATTCCACAACAAAAAAGTGCACAATACCATATTTAGTAGTCAGAGGAATAAAAAGAAAATTATACGGACTATATGTAGCAAAAAAAGAGCTTTGCCTCGTAACAGGCTGAAAAGTTTTTTCTAAAGTAGGAATTTGATTTTGGTATTTATCCCCGGGACATTTCCATGTGCTCTTCCGTCTAATAGTCATAAGACGTATACTTATGAGGAAGAAAGGACGAGGCATATGGGAGAGGTAGAACAACTGGTGCGCAGGTCGAAGAAGCGGAATCCGGATGCTTTCACGGAGCTGATGCAGCTTCATGAACGGGATATGTACCGTACGGCCAGTGCAATCCTGTCGCAGGATGCGGATATTGCGGACGCCATGCAGGAGACGATTCTCACCTGTTGGGAGAAAATAGACACGTTGCAGAAAAATCGGTATTTCAAGACCTGGATGATCCGTATTCTGATCAATAAATGCAAGGATATTCTGCGCCTGGGGAGGCGGATGGTCTGCGTGGAGGAATTGCCAGAGCAGGAAACGGGGAGTACAGTAGAGGCGGAGGCCAATCTGGAATGGAAGGAAGCCCTGCGGGGACTGGATGAAAAATATCGTCTGATCGTGGTGCTGTTCTATGCGGACGGACTGCGGACAGCAGAGATTGGAAAGCTGTTGCAGCTGCCGGACAGTACGGTACGCACAAGGCTTGCCAGAGGACGGGAGCAGTTGGCAAAGTATTATGCGGAGACAGAGGAAGGAGGCGGAAGAAAATGAGACGAATACAGGAAATAGAAATAGAACTTCCACAGATCGTGTTGGAGCGGGCAGATGCAGCCTATGCACAGATCAGACAACAGGCGTCGCAGGAGAGTCCTGCGGGCAGGAGAGTCAGAAGCTTTCCCCGGGCAGCAGGCATCCTGTTGGCGGTAGTAATACTTTCCGCCACAGCTGTCTCGGCCGCTGCCGTCGGAATCGTTGGTTACCGTAGGTACATGGCGGAACGCATGACAGACATTGGTACCGAGGAGTTGGGGCATTTGGAGATGGTAGCGGAGCAGGGCAATGTCACAGCAGAATTCAGTAGAGAGTTGACAGCGAGAGAACGGACCATTTATGAGCAGCTGACAAGAGAATACGAAGCGGACGGCAAATATCCGGCGGGACAGATCCGGGAACTAGCCGAAGACGAGAACTATTCCGGCACTGGTGTGGCAGTCCGAAGTACTCCCGGAGAAGAATACGGTTGTCTGATCTATCTGCCGGATACTGTGCTCACAGAGGAAGAGTGGCTGGAGATTATAGAGTATCTGCATAAACTGGACTACAGCCTTCGGGAAAAACTATGGCAGCAGAAGTATTCCGAGGTTTCCTATTTTGACAGATATGAACAGATGACGGATGCGGAGATTGATGAATTATATGCCTTACTGGCTTCTGCACCAGTAGATGTATGGGGAACAGACAGTCGTAACCTGACAGCAGAGGAACAGAGCCGCTATGAGCAATGGACGGAAAAGTATGAAGTGGAAAATGCCTATACAGAGTCACCAATTAAGGTCATAACTGATCCGGAAGAATATGATGGACAGGAGCTTGCCTATTGCATCAGTGATGCGATGTTCTATGAGCCGGAGCGTGAGCTGACGGATGAGGAAATGCTGCAGCTGATCGATCTGGAGCACAAAAACCAATATATCTTTGAAAGGATCGGCCGGGAGATCGAGTGCGGAAAACGGGCAGGATGGCCACAGACATATCATTTGCAATAGAAAAGATACTTGACAATAGAGACCACATGCTGTAGTCTGTAGTTAGACCACAACATGTGGTCTCTATACTTTTGCAAAAGTAAACGTGAAATATCAAAATTGATGTCATCAGGAAAACAGTAGTAGGAGGAAACAACATGGCAGAGATTCAGTTAGGTGTGGTCGAGGCGTGGTATGCAGATATCATCTGGGAGCACGAACCGGTGTCTTCTTCGGAGCTGGTGAAGCTGACGGAGGAAGCATTTCACTGGAAGCGCACCACGGCGCATAATGTGCTGCGCAGACTGTGCGATAAGGGGCTGTTTCGCAATGACAACGGAACGGTGACTTCCCTGATCTCCAGGGATGAGTTCTATGCGATGCAGAGCAGACAGTTTGTGGAAGACACCTTTGAGGGGTCATTGCCTGCGTTCCTTGCCGCATTTACGAAAGATCGTGCGCTGACCGCGGAAGAAGCTGCGAAGATCCGTAAGATGATCGATGAGGCAGAAGGGGGAAAAGAATGAGCCGCATATTTTCAGATGTATTACAGATGAGTATTGTCGCGGCATGGATGATCCCTATCGTAATGGTGTTCAGACTTTTGCTGAAACGGGCACCGAAGTGGGTGAATCTTGTGCTGTGGGGGCTTGTGGGACTGCGGCTGGTGTGCCCTTTTGTGCCGGAGAGCCGGTTCAGTCTGATGCCGAAGCTGCCGATATTGTCGGGCTATTTGTACGGAAATATGATAGGCAATTCGGCAGGAAATGCGTTCAGGGCTGATACGCTGCAAAGCGGGACTAATTTTTCCAACAATATTTCCCAGACAGCTTTAGACGGCAGCATGGGCGCAGCCGGATCCGGCATGGGCGGAGTGTTCGGAATTACCGGAAGTGGAATGGGAGCATTTGGAATAGGAGTGTGGAGGATACCGGAACGGCTATTATCCATATTCACCATTCTCTGGCTGGCAGGTGTGATCCTTTTTACAGGTTATGCGGTATACAGTTACGTCAGGGTGCGGAGGCAGGTAGCGGAAGCTATGTGGCTGAGGGAGAACCTGTGGATCTGTGATGAGGTAAAATCTCCTTTTCTCCTGGGACTGCATAAGCCGAAGATCTATCTGTCCTCCAGCATGGACGAAGCGCAGTACCCTTACGTCATTGCTCATGAGCAGGCGCATCTGAAACGGGGCGACCAGTGGTGGAAGCCGCTCGGATTTCTGATCTTAGCGATTCATTGGTTCAATCCTTTTGTCTGGGCAGCGTACATCCTGTTCTGCAGCGATCTGGAACTGGCATGCGATGAGAGCGCGGTGAAGAAGCTGAATCCTCAGGAGCGAAAAGACTATTCCTATGCACTGCTTTCCTGTAGTATACAAAGGCGGCTGGTGACGGTATGCCCGTTGGCCTTTGGAGAAGTTGGGGTGAAAAAGAGAGTGAAAGAGATATTGAATTATAAGAAGCCGACCTTTTGGGTGGTGCTTGCCGCGGTGGCGGTCTGTGTGATCGTAGCGGTATGTTTTCTGACGAATCCAAAGCAGGGGACGACAACCACAATCCTGCTGACGAATGAGACCGGAAAGAGCGAAAACGGTGTGGATGCCGGGAATGTCGCAAGCGCAGACGAAGTCAATGCACAACAGGAGACGGACACCGCATTGCAGGAGGCGCTGGATAAACAGAGAGAACGGGCAGAGGCGGTGAAGGAAGCAAGTGCGGCAGAGCAGGAGAAACAGGCAGCGGAGAATCCTGCCGGCTGGGTTCCGATGCAACAGAATGGTAATACTACGACATGGATGAATATGCAGGACGGTGCAACCGCCGGTTTTGTAACGGGAAAGGGAGATGCAGCGTATGCGCAGGTAAAGCTTGGTGATACGACTCTGTTGTTATTGTCGGACGGGATTTATCAGGACGGAGAGCATACCTATGCCATGTACTGTGATGTCTACGGCGTCGGAGAGGATGGAACACCGGTGCAGATCGGCGAGCTCCTAAGTGAGGGAACCGCATATCCGATCTGCGTCGGAATGTCTGGGTTCTACGTGACCTCCGGACACAGCATCGAAGTGTACAACCTTGATACCGCGACCGGACAGCTGGTACTGACCGGTTCCAATACAGAAAACTTTGACGAGAACGGCAATGAAACCTATTATCGTCTGGACAGCCGGGGACAGAGTGTGGAAAGTACTGAGGAGGAGTATCTGCAGGCATGGGATGCGTATGGAAAAGATGCGCAGCCGATAGAATTCACAACACCATAACAAAAAACTTATACACTTCTCAAAAACAAAATAAAATCATATACACTAAAAAGAATCCGAATGATCCTTCATCCGGATTCTTTTTATGGTTCTGTAAAAAAGTACCCAAAAATCATAATAAAAATCATCAAAATCAATGAATAAATATATTTTTTATGACAAAAACAGATACACAACTTCTTTTGACGAAATATTCGGAAAATGATAGATTGCATATTGTATAGAGTGTATAATTTTCTTTGGATATACACATAGATGCAAACGTTGAAAAGGAGATGCACCCTATGAAATCAAACAAAGAAAAGGTATATGACTTTATCAGACTTCATGCAGATGAAAAGGCAGACAGAGGAATATCCACCGCATACATAGCGGATGCCATGGAACTACAGCGAACGAATGTAAGCAGCATACTGAATCTTCTGGTACAGGAAGGCAGGATACAAAAATGTAACGGCAGACCGGTTCTCTATAAGGTTGGAAGAGAAGAAAGCACATTGGAAGAATGCTTTTCTGATTTGATCGGAGCGGACGGAAGTCTGAGGCAGACCATTCAGCTGGCAAAGGCAGCAGTACTCTATCCACAGCGAAGTCTCAATACGTTATTGGTGGGAGCCCGTGGAACCGGTAAGAGCCGCTTGGCACAAAGAATGTACCGTTTTGCGGTGGAACAGAAGATTCTGCCGGAAAATGCTCCGTTTCTTCACATCGATTGCCACGATTATGCAGCAGGCGGAGAAGTCAGTGCTGAGTCGGATGACAGCTGGAAACAGTCGGAGCAGGGCTTTGTATTTTTCGATAATATTCAGTTTTTAAGCCCGAGAGCCAGAAAAAGGGTGCTGGAGTATCTGCAGTCACCATCCAGAAAATATGCGGTGGCGGTAAGCTGTACAGACAAAGAACAGCTGTCGGATGAGTTCCTGGCAGAATTTTCAGTACAGTTACAGTTACCGACATTGTCGGAGCGGCCGCTGAGGGAACGGATGGAAATGATAAAACACCTTTTTTCCAAAGAGGCTGTGCGGATACAGAGACCGCTGATCGTCAGAGGAGATTTGATGACATGCCTGCTTTTCTATGAGTGTGAAGCAAATTATTATCAGCTCAAAGGAGATATCAAGATCGGCTGCGCCAATGCCTATGTGAGAGAATATGGGAAAACAGGAGATATTTCATTATTTATCAGCGATTTTTCCAATAATGTGCGCAAAGGCATGTTAAAGTACCGGAGAGAAGCAGAGGAGTTGATCGATTTTGAACAGAGATTCACGTTCAGCGGAAAAGAAATCCGGGTCAGCAGGCCGGAAGACGGAACACTATATGACAGAATCAGCCGGAAGGCAGCAGCATTAAAGGAGACAGGAATAGAGGAGGAAGAGATCAATCTTTTGCTGAGCATGGAGGTAGAAAGGACTTTTGATAAATATCGGAAAGCCCTGATACAGGATGTGACGGATAAAAAACAGTTGGAAATCCTGGTGGAAGAAAAGCTGATCAATATTGTGGAAGCATTTTTGCAAAAGGCAAAGGAACAGCTGAAACGTAATTTCTCTCCGTCTGTACTATATGGGCTGTGCCTTCATCTCAATGCAGTGATTACGGGAAAAAGAGAAAAAAGTGCTCCGGACAAAGAAAGTATTGCAGAAATACTGGTATATCACAGAGCAGAATATCTGCTAAGCGAAGAACTTGCAGAACAGATCAAAGCAGAATACGCAGTGGAATTGTCCATGGAAGAAATCTTACTTCTCACAATGTTTTTGTGCTATCAAAATGAGGAAAAGACGGAAAATGCAAGACCGGTATTGATATTTGCATTCTACGGTGTGGGAATAGCTTCCTCCATAGCACAGACGGTCAGTAACATGACAAAGCTGGATAATATTTTTTCTTATGAAATTACCAGTGAGAGAGCCTCCGCAGAGGTATATGGGACACTGAGAAATTTCCTGAAAAAAGTGCAGCAGGGCAAGGGAATTCTGGTCATCTATGATAGTAGTTTTTTGGGAGAAATGCTTCTGGAGATAGAAAATGAACTGGAAATTCCAATCCGGCAGGTCAGAGTTCCGGTAACTACACTTGGAATTGAGCTTGCAAGGCGGACCCTTACAGAAAATGATCCCGACAAGATATTGCAAAGCACAGTGGAGAGTATAGATGGTCTGGACTGTTACAGAAAATACATTGTAACGCTCTGTACCACCGGGAAAGGCGGGGCAGAGGAACTGAAACGTTACATCGAAAAATATGGACAGTTGGAAGATACAGAGGTGATCCCGATGTCGGTTACAGACAAAGAACTGTTGCGTGATAACCTGAAACACCTGATGACCACGGGAGTGGTTCAGTGCATTGTGGGAACCTATGATCCGGGAATGTTTGCAATTCCCTTCCTGCCGATCAGTGAAGTATTCGGAGCCAGAAAAGAGAGTCTTCCAAGATTGCTCCGACTGGAAAAAGAGGCAAAAGCAAAGATAGATTATGATGCAATGTTTGCATATCTGGGAGAACAGCTGACACACACCGATATTGAAAAGCTGAGAAAAATACTGCCGGATATTATGAAAGAAATCAATGCGGCGCTTAGGGAGTTATCTTTGGATGCGGAAGCCGGCTTGTTGATTCATATTTCCTGTTGTATTGACAGGCTGCTTGCAAAACAGGAAGTTGCCACAAATCCCAGAAAAGCAGCAATATTGCTTCAATATGACAAGGAATTTAAAAAACTGCTTAAAATAGTAAAACCGTTGGAAAAGACATTTCATGTCATTATCAATGATGATGAGATAGCAAATATTCTGACGATCATATATCAGCTCTAAGAATAGGAGGTTACAAAATGGAAGAAAATATGCAGGAAAAGCTGGAAGAAATCGCGATGATGATCATAGCCAATTCCGGACAGGCAAGATCAGATGCCTTCGCTGCACTGCAGGAGGCGAAAAAAGGAAATTTCGAAGACGCAGAGAAACTTCTGAAGGAGGCAGAAGAGAGTCTTCAAACAGCACATGAATCTCACAGAGAACTGTTGAAAATGGATGCGTCCGGAGAAGTGACGCAGGTAAGTATTTTATTGTGTCATGCGCAGGATCATCTGATGGGAAGTGCACTGGCACTGGATTTGATCCGGGAAATGATCGTTTTATATCAAAAGTAGGGAAAAGCAAGGAGGAATCGTATGGAACGAAAAGTATTATTGATCTGCGCAGGTGGGATGTCTACCGGAATTCTGATGCGTAAGATGGAAAAATATGCAGAGGAACAGGGAATTTCTCTGAAGATCGAAGCAGTGGGAATGTCAGCATATGAAGATGTGTACAAAAATTATGATGTCATTCTGTTGGGACCGCAGGTATCTTATAAAAAGGGTGAGATCGAGCAAAATACGCAAAAACCTATTGCGGTGATTCCGGCATATGATTATGCAATCGGTAATGTGGCCAATATTATGAAGCAGGTGGAAGACTTGTATCAATAAGTCTGCAAAACGTAAAAAGAAGGTATTTCAACAGGGAAGGAGTAAAGGTATGGCAAATTTTTATGAAAGCAAGCCCATGCAATGGGTGAAAAAAGCAGGGGAAAAAGTAGTGGGAAATAAGGGAATACAGGCGATTTCCTCCGGTATGATGATGGTAATGGGTGTAATATTGTTGGGAGCGGTATTCCAATTACTGGCAGTCATATTACAGACGATCGGTATTATCGATCAGAGTTCCGGAATCTATAGTGCACTTATGGTGCCGTATAAGGTGTCTATGGGATTTATTTCGCTGTATGTAGCTTTTACCATTGCCTATTCTTATGCAAAGTCTTTAAAAATGCAGGCGCTGATGGCAGGACTGAATTCGATTCTGATCTTTTTGATTGCAGCCGCGCCGATCAAAACAGTAGATCTGGCCGGGGAAGCGGGCGGAACTTTTACCGGAATGGATACCATGGCGCTTGATGCGAAGGGTATGTTTGTAGCCATTATTGTAGCGCTGACCAGCGTACAATTGACACATTTTTTTGAAAAGCATCATCTGGTTATCAAGATGCCGGATGCGGTTCCGGAATTTCTGCAGGATACCTTCCGTTCTCTGATCCCTCTGGTAGTAAATGCGATTATCTGGACGGTATTGGGTTATGGCTGTGTGGCATTGACACAGACAGCGCTTCCGGTACTTATTACCGGTCTGCTGGGAATGCCGCTGGCAGCACTGACAAGTGTTCCCGGAATTATTATTATCGTAATCATTGCCAGTCTGTTATGGACAATGGGTGTACATGGAACAGTGGCGGTATATGCGGCAATCGCAGCACCGTTAATGCAGTATTATGCAACCAACTATGCCAATCATGAGGCCGGTCAGGCGCTTGTATTTATGCCAATCGCGTTATTCGGTATTATCAATTGCTGTGGCGGAACCGGCAATACACTGGCGCTCTGCGTGATGGGATTATTCTCGAAATCCGAACAGCTGAAAGCAGTCAGCAAGGCAGCAATCGTGCCCGGTCTGTTTAATATTAACGAGCCTGTGATCTTCGGTTATCCTATTATGTATAATCCGATCATGTGCATTCCCTTTATCCTGAACCCTGTAATTACCATGATCATCTGTTATTTTGGATATATGATAGGATTTTTCAAACCGGCTTACATTTCCATTACGGCGAACCTTCCGGTTGGATTTGCACAGTATCTGACGACTTTGTCCTGGACCAATATCTTTATTCCGGTGATTGCATTTGCGGTAGCGTTTGCATGCTATTGGCCGTTCTTCAAAGTATATGAAAAGGAACTGGTAGCAAAAGAAGCACAGGCAAAGGAAGAAAAATAATGGAAGAAAAGCAGAAAATATTTCCACCGGGATTTCTATGGGGCGGTGCCGTGGCAGCCAATCAGGCAGAAGGTGCCTGGCAGGCGGACGGGAAAGGAGATTCTGTAGCGGATCACATTACTGCGGGGACAAAAACGTCCCCGCGGCGATTCACGGAACAGATCCGCCCTGAGGAGAACTATCCAAGTCACGAAGCTATAGATTTCTATCACAGATATGAGGAGGACATTGCACTATTTGCGGAAATGGGATTTAAAGTATTCCGGATTTCGATTGCATGGACCCGTATTTTTCCCAAAGGTGATGAGATATCGCCCAATCGTGCCGGGATTGCGTATTACAGGAAAGTATTTGAAACCTGTAAAAAATACGGAATAGAACCGTTAGTTACCTTGTCTCATTATGAAATGCCTTATTATCTGTGCGAACATTACGGCGGCTGGACCAACCGGCAGACGATTGCATTTTTCCTGCGGTATTGTGAGACGGTATTCAGAGAGTATCAGGATCTGGTTCATTACTGGCTGACATTTAATGAAATGAATACACTGGTCAGCCGTTTCGGAACGCTCCTTGCAGGGGGCATTTTACCCGAGGACGGAGAAGACTTGTTCGGGAGAAAACGACTGGGATCCCCCGAGACCGCGGCAGAAAAGAGTTGCAGATTTACTGCATTGCATCATCAGTTTCTGGCCGGTGCACAGGCAGTAAAAATGGCACACGAGATCAATCCCGAAAATAAAGTGGGATGTATGCTGTCTGCGGCCGGTGTATATCCATATACTTGTAGTCCGGAAGATGTAGTGGAAGCACAGGCACAGATGGAACGCAGCAACTGGTTGTGCGGAGATGTGTGCGTAAGAGGAGCATATCCTTATTTTGCGGAACGCTTTTTTAGGGAAAATGGGGTACAGATCCGAAAAGAGGCCGGGGATGATGAAATATTGAAGAATGGAAAAGTGGATTTCTTAAGCTTCAGTTATTACAGTTCCCGTTGTGCCACGGCAGATCCGAAAGTGATACAGACGGCGGGGAATATGATGCTTGGTGTGCCGAATCCCTATCTGGAAGCAAGCGAATGGGGATGGATCATTGATCCTAAGGGATTACGTTACCTCCTGAATGAACTGTACGGCAGATATCAGATTCCGCTGATGGTCGTAGAGAACGGACTGGGAGCGGTGGATCGTGTGACAGAAGACGGACAGATTCATGATGATTACCGGATTGCTTATTTAAGCGAACATATCAGACAGATGTGGGAAGCAGTAAATGATGGTGTGGAGTTACTGGGATACACTCCGTGGGGATGTATCGATTTGATCAGTGCAAGCACCGGTGAAATGAAAAAACGCTATGGCTTTATCTATGTGGACAAAGACGATGAAGGAAAAGGAACCTTGGAACGAAAGAAAAAAGATTCCTTTGCCTGGTATCGGGAGTGCATCAGGACGAACGGAGCCAGCGTACTTTCCACGAATAAAAAAGAGGATAAATTATGACAAAAAAACAGGTTGAGATTGTGAATAAGACAGGACTGCATGCCAGACCGGCTTCTGATTTTGTACTGGAAGCCAAAAAATATGAAAGCAAGATTACGATTTGCAGGGAAAACGGAGTACCGGTGAATGCAAAATCCGTTGTACGGATTCTGGCGGAAGGAATCGGACAGGGAACCAAAATAGAGATTGCTGCGGAAGGCACAGATGAAGAGCAGGCGGCAGCGTCTCTTGCAGCCTTGGTGGAAAGCGGATTTGGAGAATAAAGGCGGTAAATGTGTATGGAAGAAAGATTACAGGGAAATCCGGTATCTGAGGGAATTGCTTATGCGAAATCTTATATCTACATTCCCGGTACACTGACAAAGGCTCCGGATTTTTTTCCCAAGGGTCAGGAAGAGGAAAAATATCGGGAATTCAGGGAATCCTGTGAAAAGGCAGACAGTGAACTGGTGACATTGTACAACGGTATGTGTAAAGAGGATCCGGATAAGGCAAAAATCTTCAGTGCACATCGGGAATTACTTCAGGATGAAGAAATCCTTGATGAGATCCGGGAGACAATCTGTGAGGAAAACATGAATCCGGACAGCGCGGTCAGTAAGGTGTATACAGAATTTGCAGAATTGTTGGCCGGTGTGGAGGATCCGTTGATTGCCGAGCGCGCGGCGGATCTTAGAGATGTCAGAGACCGGCTGCTCCGGATTCTGTCGGGGCAGGAAACGTCTAAGCTGTCTTCGTTTTCGGAAGATGTAATTCTGGTAGCCCATGACCTATTACCCAGTGATACGGCCACCATGGACAGAAAACATATCAAAGGAATCCTGACGGAGGTTGGCGGAGTGAATTCACATTCCGCAATCCTGGCAAGAAGTTACGGAATTCCTGCAATTCTGGGAGTTCCGAATGTTACGGAAAAAATTCCTACAGATACTATGCTTGCCATGGACGGTTTGACCGGAGAAATATTTGTCACACCGGGAGAAGAATGTATTTGCGATATCAGGGAAAAACAGACATCTTTTTTCCGCAAAAAAGAAGCAGAAAAAAATTTTTTAAACAAACCTGCAATTATGAAGGACGGAACAGAAATAAAGATAGGAATCAATATCGGCTCGCAGGAATTTGATGTTCCGACAGACCGGTACGATTTCATCGGCTTGTTCCGTACAGAATTTCTTTATATGGAAGGGAAGGAACTTCCGGGGGAAGAAACACAATTTGAAGCCTATAGGCAGGTTGTGCAAAAGGCAAAAGGACATCCGATTACTTTGCGGACACTGGATATCGGCGGAGATAAGACATTGCCCTACATGGAATTGCCAAAAGAGGACAATCCTTTTTTGGGGAAAAGAGCAATCAGGCTTTGTTTTGCGGAAAAAGAGTTATTTTTAACGCAACTGCGTGCGGCACTGCGTGCTTCTGCTTACGGACCTCTGCAAATCATGTTTCCGATGGTCGGGAGTCTGGAAGATATTCGCAAGGCAAAAGAGTACCTGAATCTGGCAAAAGAGCAGCTGAAAGAGAGAAAGCAGCAGTTTGATGAACAGATCCGAATCGGTATTATGATAGAGATTCCCGCGATTGCCTTGATTGCAGATCTGGCGGCGGAAGAGGTGGATTTTGCAAGCATAGGATCCAATGACCTGACGCAGTATTTGTCGGCTGCGGATCGGATGAATCCGGAGGTGGCGGCATATTACAGAAGTGATTCCACGGCAATGCTTAGGCTGCTGCGGTTTGTCTTTCAGGAATTTTCCAAACGTGGAAAAGAAATCTCCGTCTGCGGAGAAATGGCAGGGAATCCGGAGACCGCCCAATTGCTGGTGGGACTGGGAGCGAGAAAGCTGTCTATGAGCAGTGGAAATATCGCCGGTGTAAAGGCAAAACTGGCTGAATGTACATTACAGGAGCTGACAGCTTTGGCAGAGAAAAAACTATGATCCCTCTTGACAAAAAAATGAAATGTGTTTATATTCATAACAGTGTTATATAACACTGTTATGAATATTTTTTTGGAGGAAAAAGTGACAAAACCAATCGAAGGAGTTTCAGAGAGAATTCTCGTCTGTGCCAGAGAAGAATTCCTGGAGAAGGGCTATTCCGAAGCGTCGCTTCGTACGATCGCAGCCAAGGCAGACACTACTACCGGATCCATCTATTCCCGGTTCGGGGACAAGGAAGGATTGTTTTGTGCGATTGTGGAACCGGCGGCGGAAGGGCTGACGCAGATATTCCTTAAGACCCAGGAGGCGTTTCATGCCAGAGAGGCAGAGGAACAGCCGAAGGTAATGGAGGATTATGTGGTAGGCGGTATGGATGAAATGCTTGACTATGTCTATGATCGGTTCGATGATTTCCGGTTACTGCTGGATGCCTCTTACGGTACCAAGTATCAGGATTTCGTGGAACATCTGGTGGACATTGAGACGGAGTATACCTACAAGTATATGGAAGCCACACAATTCCTACAGGAAGGCAGCATGATCACCGAGGAGTTCCTACATATCATGTCGAGAGCCATGTTTGACAGTATGTTCGAAGTCGTCAGACACCGCATGGACAGGGATACTGCCAGAAAATATCTGCATATGCTGGAGAAGTATCACTACGGCGGATGGGGAGCCATCATCAAGCTGGGGTGAAGCATAAGATAAGACTGCTATGGAAGATTACGGTAGCAGTCTATCTTAAAAACCGACGGTTAGTTGAAACTAATTACCAATAAGCGGTGTTAGATAGGAAAGACAATAGAGCCTCAAATGTCCGGAAAAGAGAAATGATGAAAAGCAGGGCAAAATGAAAAGAAATTCTAGAAATTAAAGAGTTACATTAAATCCAAAAAATTAATTTAAATCAAAGGGAAAGAGGGAAAGATCACATGAAAAAAGAAAGCTCTATGCAGAAGCTGTTCGCTCATGCGGGCAACTACAAGTACCTGACCATTGCGTCATGGATTCTGTCCGCGGTCAGTGCACTGATTGCATTACTGCCGTTTTATGATATCTGGCGGATCATGCAGGAGGTTGTACTGGCAGCGCCGGATTACAGCAAGGCGCAGAATCTGTCGGGGCTTGGATGGAGTGCCGTGGGATTTGCACTGCTTTCCATGATCATTTATATCTGCGCACTGTTGTGCTCCCACATTGCAGCCTTTCACGTGCAGGCGAATATGCGAAGCACACTGATGCGTCATATTCTGACGCTGCCCATGGGATTCATGGACAGTGAGGGCAGCGGTAAGATCCGTAAGATCGTCAACGAATCCACCGCAGCCACCGAGACTTATCTGGCACACCAGATGCCGGATAAGGCAGGGGCAATGGCAACGCCTGTGGGATTGTTGGTATTGCTGGTGGCATTTGACTGGAAACTGGGGCTGTTAAGTCTCGTGCCCGTCGTCCTTGCGTTCCTCATTATGGGTGCCATGACCGGACAGCGCATGAAAGATAAAATGACAGAATACCAGAATGCGTTAGAGGAGATGTCCAGTGAAGCAGTGGAATATGTCCGCGGTATTCCGGTAGTGAAGACCTTCGGACAGTCGGTATTTTCTTTCAAGCGTTTCCAGACCTCTATTAAAAAATATGAAAAATGGACCATCGCTTATACCAAAGAACTGATGTGGCCCATGGTAGGCTTTACCACACTGATCAATGCGATCTTCGCCGTTCTGATCGGTGCCGCATATTGGTTCGGTGGAGCAGGCGGGGATCCTGAGGTGCTGATCAACCTTCTGTTCTACATCATTATCACTCCGGTACTGACCGTTACATTAGGCAAGATCATGTACGGCGGAGAGAATCAGATGATCGTGGAGGATGCTCTGAAAAGAACTGATGGTATCTTAAGCCGTAATCCTCTGCCGGAAGCAGAAAAAGAGCAGAACATCAAGGATCATTCCATTGCGTTACAAAATGTATCCTTCCGCTATGAAAATGCGGGAAGAGATGCTCTGCATCAGATCAATCTCGATATCAAAGAAGGAGAGCATGTGGCATTTGTCGGTCCCTCCGGCGGCGGTAAGACCACGCTGGCAAGTCTCATTGCCCGTTTCTATGATACCACAGAAGGTAAGGTATGCATCGGCGGCGTGGATGTGAAGGATATTCCTTCCGCACAGTTGATGAATATGGTGTCCTTCGTATTTCAGGACAGCAAATTGCTTAAGATGTCCATTTACGATAATGTCCGCATGGGCAAAAAGGATGCCACCAGAGAAGAAGTCATGGAAGCTCTGAAAAATGCCCAGTGTGAGGACATTATTGCAAAGCTGCCGGACGGTGTGGATACCGTCATCGGAAGCCAGGGTACTTATGTATCCGGAGGTGAGGCACAGCGCCTGTCCGTTGCGAGAGCGATGTTAAAAAATGCACCGATCCTGATCCTGGATGAAGCTACCGCTTTTGCTGATCCGGATAATGAGGCGAAGGTACGGCAGGCATTTACGAAGCTTTCCGCAGGCAAGACCGTGATCATGATCGCACACAGATTGTCCTCGGTTGTGGATGCCGACCGCATCTGTGTGTTGAAGGATGGCGGAATTGTGGAACAGGGAAACCATGAAATATTGCTGGGACAAAACGGACTGTATGCCCATATGTGGGAAGAGTACAATAAATCCGTCAGCTGGAAAGTAGGAAAGGGGGAGAAATAGAATGAGTAGCTTACAGGCAAAATTGCAGCATAAATACGCGCTTTCCGAAAAAGGTGCGAAGGATATGATAAAGGCATTTGTATCCGTAACATGTTCCGATCTGGTGTTGATGTTCCCGGTATGGATGCTGTATTTTCTGGTAAGAGATTATTTACAGGGCACCATGGCAGGCAGAGGTGTTTTCTACATTGTGGGCTGCGTACTCTGTCTTCTTCTGATCGCGCTGACAACGTTGGTGCAGTATCGTGCCACGTTCCTGGCAACTTATGTGGAGAGCGGTGTGCGCAGAATTGCTCTGGCAGAGCAGCTGCGTAAGATCCCGTTATCCTTCTTCGGAAAAAAAGATCTGTCCGATCTGACAAGTACCATTATGGCGGACTGTGCCACCATGGAGACTGCATCCTCCCATTTCATTCCGGAACTGGTTGGTTCCTGTATCTCCACCACACTGATCGCTGTGGGTACCTTTTTCATGAACTGGAGAATGGCAATCGCAGCACTGTGGGTACTGCCTGTGTCTTTCCTCATTGTGGGATGTTCCGGCAGGGTACAGAAGAGCTTAAGTAAGAAGCAGATGAAATTAAAAATGGACTGTGCTGACGGCATTCAGGAATGCCTGGAGACCGTACGTGACCTTCGGGCCAACAATGCCCAGGCTGAGTACATGGAAGGCTTAGAGGGCAAGATCCGTGCCGTGGAAAAACATGCACTGGTGACGGAGCTTGGTACGGCAGTCTTTGTAGGCGGTGCCCAGATGATCTTAAAGCTTGGCATCGCCACCGTGGCATTGACCGGCGGTGTGTTGTTAGTAAAGGGAGAGATCGACATCCTGACCTTCTTCGTATTCCTCCTGTTGGTATCCAGAATGTATGATCCCCTGCAGGTGGCACTGCAGAATCTGGCAGCTATTATCAGTACCAGTGTGCAGTGTGACCGTCTCGACGAGATCCTGTCCCATGAGATCCAGACCGGTGCCAGCACCATGGATCCTAAGGGGTATGACATCGAATTTTCCCATGTGGGATTCTCCTATGACAGTCAGGATACCGTACTTCGCGATGTCACTTTCACGGCAAAACAAGGCGAAGTGACCGCATTGATCGGACCTTCCGGCGGCGGTAAGACCACCGTGTCCAGACTGGCTTCCCGGTTCTGGGATATCCATAAAGGTAAGATCACCGTGGGTGGCATGGACATCTCCACCATCGATCCGGAGACACTGATGTCTCTGTACGCTATCGTATTCCAGGATGTGACACTGTTCAATAATACGGTGATGGAAAATATCCGTATCGGCAGGCAGAATGCTACGGATGAAGAAGTGCTGGCTGCGGCAAAACTGGCGCATTGCGATGAGTTCGCGGAGAAACTTCCGAACGGCTGGCAGACCATGATCGGTGAGAACGGTTCGGAACTGTCCGGCGGTGAGAGACAGCGGATCTCCATTGCCAGAGCCTTTTTAAAGGATGCTCCCATCATCCTCATGGATGAGGCAACCGCTTCTCTGGATGTAGATAACGAGACACTGATTCAGGAATCCCTTTCCAGGCTGATCCGCAATAAGACCGTTATGATCATTGCGCACCGCATGCGTACCGTGGCGGACGCAGACAAGATTGTTGTATTGAAGGATGGCGTGGTGGCAGAGCAGGGAACGCCTGCCGAACTGGAAGCAAAAGACGGCATTTACCGGCATATGAAAGCCACTCAGATGGAGGCTGCCGGCTGGACATTATAATCAAACAGCCTTTTTAAAAGGAGCGGTCCGCTTGTTTACAGGCGGATCGCTTTTAGCATATTGCGTAATTCCTGCGAACGACATATAATACAATCCAACGGCAGAAAATTATCCAATGGAGAGGAACACAGAGGAATACCATGCAGATAACAGCAATGAAAAAAGACGATTTTTACAGACAGATGTTCAAACTGACCATCCCGATCATTATACAGAATCTGCTCAGTGCAGCAGTGAATTCCGCGGATGTTATTATGCTAAACTATGTGGGACAGTCCGCAATATCCGCAGTATCCCTGGCGTCAAATTTTTCGAATGTCCTGTTTATGGTATATTACGGACTGGGGACGGGAGCCACTCTCTTGTGCGCCCAATATTATGGAAAGGGGAACCTGGAAGCAATTCATACTGTAGAAGGAATCACACTTCGTTTCTCTATGGCAATTTCAGGTATAGTTGCGCTGATTGCATTTTTCCTCCCTCAGAAGATGATGCTTCTCTTTACTCCTGATCAGGAGCTGATCACTATCGGCGCCTCTTATCTGCGGATCATGGGCATCACATACCTGTGCTGGGGCATCACGGAAGTATATCTAGCCATTTTGCGAAGCGTAGGTCGTGTGACGGTCAGTATGGCGTTGAATATGCTGGCTTTCGTATTGAATGTCATTCTGAATGCCACATTTATCTTCGGACTGTTCGGCATGCCAAAGCTGGGAGCTACCGGTGTCGCCATTGCCACAGCCCTGTCCCGACTGGTGGAACTGGTGGCATGCGTCATTGTATCTTCCTTGAGCAAAAATGTAAAACTGCATCCGAAGTACCTGTTTGTTCACAGTAAGGTGCTGACACAAGATTTCATGCGTCTGTCTCTGCCAGCACTTTGCAATGATGTGTCCTGGAGTGTGGCGTTTTCCATGTATTCCGTGATCCTGGGGCATCTGGGAACAGATGCGGTGGCTGCTAATTCACTGGTCGTCGTAGTGCGCAATATCGGTACGGTGTTCTGTTTTGCCATTGCCAGTGCAGGTAGCATATTGCTGGGAAATATTATGGGACAAGGCGATCTGGAGAAGTCAAAGAGTTACGCTTCCCGGATGTTGAAGATGACGGTAATCGCCGGAGCTATAGGCGGCCTGATCGTACTGGCAATTACACCCTTTGTGTTACGGTTTGCTACATTGAATGACACTGCCATGCATTATCTGAAATATATGCTGCTCATTAATACTTATTATATTATGGGCGCTGCCGTGAATACGGCGCTGATCGCCGGAGTATTCCGTGCCGGCGGAGATACGAAGTTCGGACTGATCTGCGATACGATCGATATGTGGTGTTATGCGATCCCTCTGGGATTCTTCGCCGCATTTGTACTGAAACTTCCGGTACTGTGGGTCTATTTCCTGTTATGTACCGATGAATTTGTCAAGTGGCCCTGGGTCATTAAGCATTACCGAGAGGGTAAATGGGCGAAGAATATTACCAGAGAAGAAGTATGATTCTAAGTTAAATTACATGGCCTTTTCCTGTTCTTCCTGAATCTCTGGGAAGACAGATAACATGGGCTTTACGTCTTCTTTTTTAATGATACGTGCCACGTAATTTTTCGTGATCTTCATTACTACGGGAGACAGGGCTATGACACCGATCAGGTTGGGAATCGCCATCAATCCGTTGAAGGTGTCGGACAGATCCCAGGCCAGACCAAGGTTCATGGTGCAGCCGATGAAGATCATCAGTACGAACACTACCTTGTAGACAATGGTGGATTTCGTACCGAATAAATATTCACAGGCCTTGGATCCGTAGTGGCTCCAGCCCAGTACGGTAGAGAATGCAAACAGCAGGATCGCAATGGCGATGAAGGCAGGGCCGAAGCTGCCGAATACGGTAGCAAAAGCCTGACCTACCAGAGCGGAACCGGACACATCCACCAATACGGCACCGGTGTCCAGATCGATCAGGCCGGAGGACAGAACTGCGAAAGCCGTCAGTGTACATACGACCATAGTGTCAGCGAATACCTCGAAGATGCCCCACATACCCTGACGCACGGGTTCTTTTACATTGGAACTGGAATGTACCATAACGGAGGAACCAAGGCCGGCTTCGTTGGAGAACACGCCGCGCTTCATGCCCCAGGTCAGAGCCAGCTTCACACCGGAACCTACGATACCGCCGCCCACGGCGCGCAGACCGAATGCTCCTTTGAAAATAGCGGTAAATACGGCACCCACGTGACCGATATTTGCAAAGAAGATCACCAGTGCACCGATGACATAAGCGATGGCCATAAAGGGAACCAGCTTCTCGGTGACGGCAGCGATGCGCTTTAACCCACCGACAATGACCAGTGCACCGATGATCACCAGTACGATGCCGGTTACCGTAGCGGGAATGGAGAAGGCGGAAGTCATGTTGGCTGCAATGGAATTGACCTGACTCATGTTGCCGATACCGAAGGAAGCCAGCAGGCAGAAAGCAGAGAACAGCACAGCCAGTACGGCACCGATCTGTTTGCAGCCCTTATAGGAGCCGAGACCGTCCTTCAGATAGTACATGGCACCTCCGCTCCATTCCCCTTTGAAGTTCTTGCGGCGGTAATAGATGCCCAGTACATTTTCTGAGTAGTTGGTCATCATGCCGAAGAAAGCTACAATCCACATCCAGAAGATGGCGCCGGGACCACCGGCTACCAGAGCACTTGCCACGCCGACGATATTACCGGTACCGATGGTGGCAGCCAGTGCGGTGCACAGCGACTGGAACTGGGAGATGGACTGATCATCAGCATCCGTGTGCTTTGTTACGTGTTGGTCGTGAAAGATGCCGCCTACTGTATTTTTGAACCAGTGTCCGATGTGGGACAACTGGAAAAATTTCGTCAGGATCGTCATCAGGATACCGGTGCCCACCAACAGCACCAACATGGGAACACCCCATACGAAACCATTGATGGCATTGTTCACATTGGCTATGAGCTCTACCATATACATTCTCCTCCTTTGTTTTCAGGTAAAAGAAAAAGCGCAGACACCCGAAGATGTCCACGCTGACATAGTTACCTGATCTGTATTTCGTTTCTGATTTTTTCCCAGTATAACATATAGGAAAAGATGCCGCAAGAGAAAATTTTTCTCAAAACCCCTATTGACCTAAAGTTAGCTTTAGGTATTATGATAAAATCATCCCGTAAGAAATGTCTCTAACGTGGAAAATCAAGCATATCGAAAGCTACGGCGCCAACAGCGGCTTCCCTGTATACGGCGGAAAACTGTAAGGCGAACCGTCAGTGTGACGAAAACAGGAAATGCGAGCGATTACGAAAAGTAATGGCTCGCATTTTTAGCTTTGTATTTCGAATTCATGCGGATGGAGTCCAATTCCGCCTTACTGAACCGGCGGATCCCGGACTGCTTCTCCAGATTCGGGAAAAAGCCCTCTTTATCATAATATCTTAAAGAGGAAATCGGTAAATTTGTCATTGCGGAAACTTGTCCGATACTGTACGTATATAATCCTCCTTGTTTTTGCGAAGCAAAAATCCGAGCTTCATGTCGAGGAGAGGATTTCGTCTCCCTGCATAAAATTATCTAAAGCTGACTTTAGGTATTACTACTGTTATTATAAAGTGGCAATATGCAAAAAACAAGAGTTTTGTACTATAAAGTTTCCCCCGGGCTGTGTCGATACTATTTATATAGGAAAATACATACACCATGGATGGATAAATAGCTACGGATGGCTGCCTCATGTGAGGCGACCATCCGTTTTTGCGTGAAGCGAGAACATCGCATGCCTGCATGAAGATTTGACGGGCATTGCGACAGGGCAGCAATCACTGCTCAGAGAGGGAGAGTACTATGGCAATAACAGGAATCGGCTACGGAAGGACATTTGTGTATGAGGCACAGAAGCGAGTAAATGCAGGGGATGTACAGAGTGCGCAGGGAAGTGCGACGGAGACAGCAGAATCCCGTTTCGCGGAGAGCATTGAGGAATTGGCAAAAGAAGACAACACCGTGAAGACTCCGGTGACCCGCGGCGTACAGCTGGCCCGCCATATCGAGGGAAAGGACAAGGTGCCCTATGGAGAAATGGCTGAGGACGGCGTCATTGAATACAACGGGGTGACCTTCGTCTGTGATTATGAGCACAACCGCCTGACACTGGGGGATACCACCAATAAAGAGGATTGCATTAATATTCCGTTGTCCGGCGGCGGAAGCCTGCTGGTGAACCGGGACAACATTGATGCCCTGTCCAAGGCCATCGGCATGTTCAGGCCGGAGGATGTGAAACGGATCCTGGAGGCGCTGGCAAAGGATAACAAGATCCAGCAGATGAAGAAAGAACTGGATGACATGGAGAACGGCGATGATGTGGATAACAGTGAGGAAGCATCGGAGACCGCCGACACGGACAAGGCAGCGGGAACGGATCCTTCCGGGACGGCCGGAGAGCCGGGAAAAGAGGATTTAAGTCTCATGGCACAGATCAAAGAGAAGATGCAGGAGATCTACGACAAGCTTCAGAACGGAGACACGGATACCAAGTTCCAGATCGGCAATCAAGAATTTACGATCAAGGAGTGGGATCATTTCTTAGAGAAATTCGACAGTGTGCAGGATGCCACCCGGGCGGCACTGGAGGAAAAAATCGAAAAGGAAAAGGTAGAACGGCTGGAAGAGAAACTGACAGGTATGTCGGAGACAGCAGAAGAGCCGGATGAGGTGGATAGTATCCTGGCCCAGAGTGTGAAAACCACAGAAGAGGGCAGTGACCCTAAGACCTGGTATATCACCTGCTTTAGCGAAGATGGCATCTGGTGTAAGAAATTCACCGAAGGACAGGAAGGAGAGGATCTGTGGCGTATGGAATTTACGGATCCTTCCCAGTACCAGAAGGTGTTAAATTATTTACAGAGCTTCGCAGAGGGGGAAGAAGTTCCGCATGCAGAGGAAGAGGACTTCTGGAGAAGATTCCTTGAGGAAGACGCACGGTAGATCTGGCGTCAATCCGGATTTTTCCGATATTCCCGAGGAGATTTTCCGTATACTTTTTTGAACAGGTCCTTAAAATAATTGCTGTCGTTGAAGCCGTATTCCAGAGCAATATCCGTGATGGAGCTGTTGGTGGTAAGAAGCGCCGTCTGGGCGTGCTTGAGCCGTACGTAATTTAAATATTCCTTGAACCCCATGCCGGTGATCAGTTTGAATTTCTTGCTGAAATAGGTGGGGCTTAAGGAAGCCACGTAGGAGACATCTTCCAGTGTCAGTGGCTTGCGGAAATTATTATAAATGTATTTTGTGGCAAGCAGGATATCCGCATCCCGGGAATTTAGCAGATCCGGTTCCTTTTCATTCATGACGGAATGCCGCATCAGCAGGAGCAGAAGCTCTTCCAGATAGCAACGCTCAAAATGTTCGGAGTATTGGTCGAAGCGGGAATTCTCGGTGAGCATACGGGTCAGCAGAGAGTGCAGATATTCCTGGTATACCGTAGGAACGCTGCCCATGAAAGAATGCAGCTGTAGCCCCTGCCCGGATATGGAAGTGAGGCTGTCGGCAGACCGGTCCGATAAATGCAGATATTCTTCTTTGAAATAGATCATTACGATCTCGCAGACCTCTCCGGCAGAATACAGAGAGTGATGCAGTTCCCCCGGGGCAATGAAGACCAGATCTCCGGCTTCCATCTGATAGACAGTATCTTTTAACAGGAAACGGCAGCTGCCGGACCAGAGATAGAATATTTCATAAAAGCTGTGATAATGATCGGGCTGCAGCGGAGAAAAATCGCCTCTGCGGCCTTTTTCCACGATGATACGGTCAATATCCTTTCTGCCGCGTCGGCCTTTTTTGGTTGTGATATCCATAGCTGCTCCTTCGCTTTTTAAATCTACTTTCATTGATACAGTCAGAATACCACAAAAAAACAGTATTTTCAACACAAACAAGCAATAAAAACAGCAGTAAATATAAATAAATTACGCTATTATAATAACTGAAAAAGGAACCCGCCTCTTTCAAAAATACTTTTCTCTCTATCCCCCTCGGTACACTCCCCCCTCGCCGAGGGGAATTTTTTGCGCAAAAATCACAGAAAACAGGCAGTCTCGTTACAATGGATTGCGCATTTTCCAAAGGATTGTTACCATAAGGGTACAGATAGGCCGGCATACGGTGCTAAAGCAAAGATGCTAAAGCAAAGGTGCTAAAGCACCTGAGAGTTTGCAGAGTACAGAAAGGTATAGGGATTAGTATGGATAAAAAGAAAACGGGCAATCTGATCCGGGAAGCCAGACAGCGCAAAAATTATACCCAGAGTGAACTGGGAAGGATGTTAGGGGTGACCAACAAAGCGGTATCCCGGTGGGAGAATGGAGAAAGTTTTCCGGATATCGGCGTATTAGAGTCCCTGTCCCATCTGTTGGAACTGCCGATTCAGGACATCGTGACCGGAGAGCGGGCGGGAGACCGGGAGGAGGCTGTGACGGAAGTCGTGAGACTGGCAAAGCTCCAGGAGCAGCGGAAACGTGAAAAGAGGATCCTGTATCTGATCGTGCTGGGGCTTTTGATCTATAACTGTGTCATCGGGATCTGTTTATTTTCCGGAAGAGGGTTGTTTGGGGGAAGAGATATTGCCTGCCAGGTGGCCGGGATCTCCATGGCGGGGACGCTGACGATGCTGGGGCTTGTATACCGGTATTTCGGAAAGGAAGAGGATGTGAAAATGATTCCCTCCAGTCAATTAAGCAGAGGACTTGGAATAGCATCCCTTGCGATGCTATTGTGGAGTGTTGGAATCATGTATTTAAGCTTCGGAATGGTCCGGGCAGGAAGTGTTCCCCTTGGTATGGAACTCAGCTCCCTGGGACCGTTTTTGAACAATCAGCTTTGTGCGGGCTATGCCCTGAATGTAATATTTCTGGCAGTGGAAATGTACCGTCTGCTCATGGAGCGGACGGTACTGCATCCGGGATGTGTGATCTCACCGGCGGTCATCTATCTGGATTTCTTTTACATAGACATTCTGGGCCGGATGGATACCCTGGACAGCGTCTGGAAGGCACTGGACAGAGGGACGGTACTCATATTGCTGGAGGCAGTGTCGGGAATTGTATTTCTGTTTATACAGTCCCACCGTTCTCGTTCTCACGCATCCGATAGCCCACACCAATCTCAGTGAAGACATACTGGGGCTGCGCGGGATTCTGTTCCAGCTTTCTGCGGATGTTCGCCATGTTGACACGGAGGATCTGATTATTATTGTCCATATAGGGACCCCAGATGGCATTCATGATATAGCTGTAGGTCAGGACTCTGCCGGAATTTTCCGCTAAAAGTGTAAGCAGCTGGTATTCGATCTGGGTCAGATGTATCTCTTCGCCCCGCAGGCGGATCAGTCGTTTTTCGAAATCAATCTCCAGATCCAGTGCCTTATACACATGGCCGGGAGCCTGGGCGTGGCTGTGCCGCAGAGAAGTGCGGATCCTTGCCATGAGCTCGCCGGTGCCGAAGGGTTTTGTGATATAATCGTCCGCACCCAGATCCAGAGCGGAGACCTTTTCCTGCTCCTTGGTGCGGGCAGATATGATGATCACGGGAACATCGCTCCAGGAGCGCAGCTTTTGCAACACATCCAATCCGTCCATGTCCGGCAGCCCTAAGTCTAGCAGGATCACGTTGGGGCAGAAAGAAGTGCTGAGACTAAGTCCCTCTCTGCCGTTTAAGGCATGCATGATCTTGTAGCCTTCCCGGTCCATGGTAGCGGTGATGAAATTACTGATACTTCTATCGTCTTCGATTAAGAGAACTTTGATCTTATTCATATCTGAGATCCATATCCTTTCCGGTATTTTCAACAGTTCTATCGTATGTGGCTGAGAGTACACTTATTTTTCCGAAGCGAGAGCTTCCGCCTTGGGAAGTGTGAAACAGAATTCCGCGCCATCCGCATGATTCCTGCCACTCAGCGTTCCGTGATGGGCGGTGATGATGGTCTTGCAGATGGACAGACCGATACCCATGCCTTTGCGGGAATCCGAGCTCCGGGAATTGTTGTAGGTACCCGTCTCGAACAGATTCTGTAATTTTTCTTCCGACAGTCCTTTTCCGTAGTCTCTCACAATAAAAGAGACATGCTCCGGATGATCCTCCACGATGAAATCAATGGGCAGGATACTTCCGGAATGAACGATGGCATTTTCCAGCAGATTGATGGTGACCTGCTCGATCAGCACCGCATCCATGGGTATCATCAGAAATTCCTCGGGGATCCTGACCCGGATGGCGGCATCGGGATAGCGTTTTTTCAGCTTCTCCAAAGCTTCTCCCACCACTTCCTCCACCGGCTCCTCTGTGGTATTGATGCTTAAGCTGTCTCCCTGGATACGGGTGACGGACAGCAGATTTTCCACCATATTCAACAGCCAGTTGGAATCCTCGTAGATATTGGTCATGATCGTACGCTGTTCGGTGGAGCTTAGATCGTTCTGACTTTCCAGAAACAGGGAGCTGTTGCCGATGATGCCGGTGAGCGGCGTGCGCAGATCGTGGGAGATGGCGCGCAGAAGATTCGCACGCATCTTTTCCATTTCGGCTTCTGCCAGCCGCTTTTCCCGCTCTGCGATCATCTCGGACTGGATGGTCATATGAGAGGTCATGGTACACAGGATCAGAGTGATCCCACTCATCAGCAGGAAGGTGATAGGGTAGCCGGTCAGAGTGAAATTAAGCTTATAATACGGATAGGTAAACAGATAATTGATCGCTATTACGGAAAAAAGGGTGCAGGCAATGCCGTAGCCGTAGCCCACCGTCCATCTGGCGATGATCACCAGTGCCAGAATGTAGAACAGTGCTACATTGGCATGGTTGTCCGGGACAATATGCTGATATAAAAAAGAGGCAAGTGTAGCGCACAGCATGCAGGCAGCACAGATCAGGATACTGATGGCGTGCCTGGTAAAGGGTGGTTTTAAGCGGAAGCTTTTCCGCGGTGATTTTTTATCGGAAAATGATCGGAACACGGTGTGATCCTCCATGAAATATTGTTAGTTATTTTGTAAATTTATTATAACTATAGTACCATTACTTTGCAATGCAAGGTGTAAAGAAGTAGTTAAGGATATATGAAAACCGGAATATTTTCCCCTAAAGCTGTGGCAAAAGGCAGGCAGGTAGCCTCCGGAAAAGCTAAGACACAAAAAATAGGAACATATACTTTCGTTAGGTTGACATCAGGAAAAACATTAGATTAAAATGTAGTATGGCGGCGGTCCTGAAAGGGCGGACCGTCTATGTGGACAGGAGAGGAGTAGGTTATGTTTCTGACAGGATTGGCACTATTGCCGGCCATCGCACTGGTGGTATGGATCTACAGACAGGATAAGGTGGAGAAGGAGCCGAGGGGATTATTGTGGAAAATATTCCTGTTCGGCGTGTTGTCCGTGATCCCGGCCATGATACTGGAAATCATTCTGGATGAAGTATTTCTGGTATTTGTGGATGCAGATACGCTGTGCTACGTGATCCTGGATAATTTTATCGGGGTGGCACTGATCGAGGAACTTTGCAAGATGAAGGCGGCCAAATGGGCGGCATGGAAGCATCCAGCATTCAATTATAAATTCGATGCCATCGTGTACTGCGTGACTTCGGCATTGGGATTTGCAGCCATTGAAAATGTTCTGTATTGTCTGGGCGGTGACTTTGGGACGGCAGTGACCAGAGCCCTGTTGTCCGTGCCTTCCCATGCCATCGATGGCGTGATCATGGGATATTTCTTCGGTGTGGCGAAGGAGGCAGAACTTGCAGGCGATAAAAAACGCAGGAAACGCTACCTGAAGCTCAGCGTGTTCATGCCGATGATCGAACACGGTATCTATGATTCCGCATTGTCTCTGGATGCGGACTGGATCTTCGTTTTCTTTTTCCTGTTTGTGATCGTGGTGGATGTCTGGGCCTATAAATTTGTGAAAAAGCAGTCTGGGCAGGACCGGGAGCTATCTGCATAAAGATTGCGTTAAGAACCCGTGAAAATTTTATAAATTCACGAAAAACGGTAGGATCGGGTCTTTGCTTCATGTTAAGATAAAGAAAACCTAAAGAAAGGAAAGACCAATATTGAAGTTATTGAATCCAAAGATCCGGCAAAAATTTGCAGAATCCTTGAAGGCGGTCCTGCCGGTAGTAGGGATCGTGATCGTATTAAGCTTTACCATAGCTCCAATTACCTCCAGTATCCTGCTGTGCTTTCTGGTGGGGGCGGTGATGGTCATGGCCGGTATGATGTTTTTCACCCTGGGTGCGGAGATGTCCATGACCCCCATGGGAGAAAAAGTGGGTGCCAGAATGACCCAGAGTAAAAATATTCTGCTGATCGTAGTGTTATCTTTTCTGTTGGGAGTGGTGATCACCATTTCCGAGCCTGACTTGCAGGTGCTGGCGACACAGGTGCCTTCGGTGCCGAACATGACGCTGATCCTGGCAGTGGCAGTGGGCGTGGGAATCTTCCTGGTCATTGCCCTTCTGCGTATGCTGATCGGTGTGGCACTGCCGCCGTTGTTAACTTTTTTCTACATAGCAGTGTTCGTTCTTGCATTTCTCGTACCGGAGAATTTCCGGGCAGTGGCGTTTGATTCCGGAGGTGTGACCACGGGACCCATGACCGTTCCTTTTATCATGGCACTTGGTGTCGGTATTGCGTCCATCCGTAATGACCATCATGCGGCAGACGACAGCTTCGGTCTGGTAGCACTGTGCTCCATCGGCCCGATCCTGGCGGTCATGGTGCTGGGGCTGATCTATAAGCCGACCAATGCGGATTACCAGCCGGTGGCAATCCCGGAGATCGCTGATTCCGTGGAACTGGCGCAGCTTTTTGCCCATGGGATTCCGGATTATGTGAAAGAGATCGCACTCTCATTACTTCCCATTGTATTGTTTTTCGGTCTGTTCCAGATATTTGCCCTGCGGCTGTCGGGGAAGACACTGGCGAAGATTCTGATCGGTCTGATCTATACTTATATTGGTCTGGTACTGTTTCTGACAGGGGCAAATGTGGGCTTTATGCCTGCCGGTAATTACCTCGGTCAGGTCATGGCAGCCAGATCCTACAGGTGGGTACTGGTGCCGGTGGGAGCACTGATCGGTTACTTTATCGTAAAAGCGGAGCCCGCGGTCTATGTACTGAATCATCAGGTAGAGGAGCTGACGGACGGCGCCATTTCGGCCCGCTCTATGGGCGTGAGCCTTTCCGTGGGTGTCTCCTTATCCGTAGCACTGGCGATGATCCGCGTGCTGACGGGGATCCCGATTCTATGGTTTTTGATCCCGGGCTATGGTGTGGCGATCGGACTATCCTTTTTTGTACCGAAGATATTCACAGCGATCGCCTTCGACTCCGGCGGTGTGGCAAGCGGACCCATGACAGCTACCTTTTTACTGCCGTTAGCGCAGGGCGCCTGTGTGGCGGTGGGCGGCAATTTAGTCGCAGATGCTTTCGGTGTGGTAGCAATGGTAGCCATGACACCGCTGATCACGATCCAGATATTGGGAATGGTATATCAGTTAAAGCAGCAGAAGAGCGGTGCAGGCGTATTTGCCGGTGCGGCGGATGCATTTGGTGCTTTGGATGAGAATGCCATCATTGAACTGTAGGAGGTGTGCCCATGAGTGAATTATATATGATGGTCACCATCACCAATCGTCAGCTGACGAGGAAATTCGTGGAATGCTATAAAGAAAAAGGCGCACAGGTCGGCAGTGTTACCGTCGGCATGGGAACCGCGGCGAATGAGATCTTAGATTATTTTGGACTGGACGGCATGGAGAAGAGCGTATTGTTCCATCTTGTCACAGATGCTTCCTGGCGGCAGATCAAGGCTGCTCTGCGTAAGAAAATGCAGATCGATCTCCCGGGAATGGGAATCGCATTTATCATTCCCGTGAGCAGTGTCGGTGGTAAGAAAGCATTGAATTACCTGACCTGCGGGCAGGAATTCGTAAAAGGAGAGGAGTCCACATTGAAAGAGACGAAGAATGAGCTTCTGGTAGTGATAGCCAATCATGGATATACGGAACTGGTCATGGATGCAGCGAGAGAAGTACATGCGGCAGGCGGCACAGTCATCCATGCCAAGGGCACCGGAACAGAGAATGCACAGCAGTTTCTGGGCGTGACACTGGTGCCGGAAAAAGAAATGTTGTTCATTGTGGTAAAAAGTGAGCAGAAAAATTCCATCATGCGTGCTATAATGGAAAAAGCAGGACTGGAGAGTAAGGCACAAAGCATCGTATTCTCCCTTCCTGTGACAGATACTGCAGGCATGCGCCTGATGGAGGAGATGGGAGAGACATGACAAACGGCTTATCCGGACCCAGGAAGCAGTTCCTGGACGTGCTCCGGGTACTGGCAACCTGTGCAGTGGTGCTGATGCATGTACTGACAGGTGCGACAGATGTGACAGATGCGTCGATAGTGCCGGAATACCGGTCATTATTGCTGTCAGTTATGGATTTGGTGACCTGGTGTGTTCCTATATTTTTATTGATGTCGGGATATTTGTTCCTGAATCCGGAACGTACATTGACTTATCCGGTCATGATTAAAAAATATTGCAGGAGGATTGCGCTGGCGATCCTCCTATTCGGCGTTCCGTATGCAGCTTCCGAGCTGGTAGTGGCGGAGCGGACCTTCCGGATCAGGATGATCCCGGAGGCACTGAAGATGACTCTGACGGGACATACCTGGTCCCATATGTGGTATCTGTATTTGATCTTGTTTTTATATCTGATCACGCCGCTTCTGAAAAAAGTGCTGCGGGTGCTGCCGGTGTGGGGTGTTGCGGCAGTGATGGCAGTGATCTTCTTAGGAAGCAGTGTGGCACCGTTTCTGAATAAGGTACTGGATGTCAACAGTATTCCGGTATTGCCGGATGGCGGTGTGTATTTCCTGTATTATCTGTGTGGATATTTCTTCGCGGTGAGAGAAGTATGTGTGGACAAGGCAGAGAGTTCCGGCACGTCCGGGAAAGGCATGGAAGCCGGGCTCGATACGGAGCCGGTCAGAGGGAAACGGATAGGAAACGTGTGGCTGATGGCAGCGGCAGTGCTGATGATGGGAATGATCCTCAGCAGGACACTCGCCGGATTCTCCATCCAGATGGCATACAATTATCCGTTTACAGTACTGCTTGCAGTGCTTCTGTTCGCTGCAGGATGGAATGGAAGACGGGACGGCGCGGCTTCTACTGCCCGGGAGAAAACACACCGGATCCCCTGGCAGGAGGCGGGAGCTTTGAGCTTTGCCGTATACCTGGTACATCCGGTGTATGTGAACCTACTGTATAAATTTGTGAAGATCACACCCTTTACAGTGCTGGAACAATGCGGTGTGCAGTCTGTAGCCGCGGGACAAGTGGTATTGATTTTGTTGCTGGCTGCATTCTGCCTGGTAGTGCTGGCACTGGCAACGGCGACCGCATGGGTGCTGCGCAAGATCCCGGTGTTAAGAAAATATGTGCTATAGAAGAAAGGAGCCTCACGAGGGGGCTCCTTTTTGCGATTGCTTGTTATGCGTATAATTTAGTCACGCTGCCAGCGCCCGGAAGCGCCGCAAGGCAGTACCAGCCCACTCTCGGTGACAGGGAGGCCGATCTCTTCGGCTTCCACATGACCGCCGAACTTTTTCGTCAGGGTGGAATTCATCATATAGGACAGCACGGCGGGCTGCAATCCTGTAGTGTACGAATTGATCAGGAAGAACAGCGCATCATCGGATAAAAGCTGTGCGGTCAGTCCTACGAAATCCCAGATATTATCTTCTATTTTCCAGATCTCGCCCTTAGGACCTCTGCCGTAGGAAGGGGGATCCATGATGATGCCGTCGTATTTGTTGCCACGGCGGATCTCACGCTCTACGAACTTCATGCAGTCGTCCACCAGCCAGCGGATAGGAGCATCGGCAAGCCCGCTGGCAGCAGCGTTCTCCTTCGCCCAGCCGACCATACCCTTGGACGCATCCACATGGGTCACAGCAGCTCCCGCAGCCGCAGCGGATACAGTAGCACCGCCGGTGTAAGCGAAGAGGTTCAGTACTTTCACGGGGTGGCCTGCCTCATGGATCAGACCGGAGAACCAGTCCCAGTTCACCGCCTGCTCCGGGAACAGACCGGTATGCTTGAAGCTGAAGGGCTTCAGATGGAAGGTCAGAGGATCAGCCTTACCGGAGGCTTCCTTCTGAAAAGGCAGGGTGTAATGAATCGCCCATTCATCCGGCAGATGGAAGAACTCCCATTCTCCGCCGCCCTTGGCACTTCTGTGGTAATGACCGTTTTTCTGCTTCCAACCCTTATGATCGTGGGGTGTCTTCCAGATGACCTGGGGATCCGGACGGACGAGAATATAATCTCCCCAACGCTCTAACTTTTCTCCGCTGGACGTATCCAGCACTTCATAATCTTTCCAATGATCTGCAATCCACATATAGAAACCTTTCTGTGTGTATACTTTGTAACTGATTTTTATAGGACATAATAATAGAATATAATACCGGAAAGACTTTTTCAAGGAATACTTGCTATTGAACCGCATTGAGCCATTTAAAGTCCTCTTCGGTCGATTCATGACATATTTGGGTCGATTCATGCAGCCCCTGGTTCCGCTGAGAGAAAGTGTGGTACGTTATCTTTAAGATAATGGGTATCACTATGCCCATCGGAAAGAGGTAAAACGCTATGAAAAAACGAGTATTGAGCATGTTACTGGCATTTATTCTCTGCTTCTCAACACTGCCCATGACAGCATTCGCACAGGAGGCTGATGCGGTGGCAGAACAGGAAGAACAGCAGGAAACAGACTCTGCGGCAGAGCAAGAGGAAGCAGAAGCAGCTGCGGCACCGGGGGAAGAGACTCCGGCTGATAAGAGCACCACTGCGGCAACTCCCGGTACGGAAGATTCCACTGCGGGCGAATCCCCCGATACTGTGGAACCCTCAGTGGAAAGTGTCAGCGATAGTGATGCCGGCACGCAGGATACCTCGGCAGACGATGAGAAGAAGGCAGCAGTGCAGAAGGTACAGGCACTCATCGATGCTCTGCCGGACGAAGTGACGGTGGAAAATGCAGAAAGTGTCGGTGCGCAGCTGGAAGCCATCGACGAGGCTATGGAGTCACTGACCAAGGAGCAGATCGCAGAACTGGATATGACACGACTTCATGCTATTTCTGAAGCGTTGAATACACCGATGACGGTTCCGATGACGGTGGCGGAAGGTCAGCATGTTGACCATCCCATCTGCGGCGCGACATGCACAGATAAGTATAAGCATAGCATTGTGACAGAGTGGAAGTCCATAGACAGTGAAGCAGCACTGCAAGCTGCAACGGAAGGATATTACTACCTGACTCAGGATATCGTGACAATGGAAACATGGAAACCGAACAATAACGTGGTGCTTTGTCTGAATGGTCACAGCATTGCGGCAAACGGGGATTTTGTTGTCATTGAGATAGATAAGGGACAATTTACTCTCTGTGACTGCAATAGTAGTGAGAGTATGCACTATTTCACCACAAGCAAGGAAGGTCTGTTCACTCGATGGGTGCCGTGCGAGGAAAATACGGAGAACCGCATCTCCGTTACAGGTGGAGTTATCACTCACAGCGTGGGAAGGTCGGATTTAGGTGTGAAAGTGGATAATAACGCCACTTTTACCATGTACGGTGGAACTATTTGTGGTAATAAGCTCCAAGGCAGTTATAATGGAGCCGGTGTGTATGTGCATAATAGCACATTTAATATGTATGGCGGTGCAATCAGAGGCAATGCTGCAAGTTGGGGTGGTGGCGTCGCTGCGCTCGGTAGCACATTTAACATGTATGGTGGTGTAATCAGCGACAACATGGTCTCTGCTTCTGCTGGCGGTGTACTGTTGTCGGACAAAAGCGTCATGAACATGTCCGGCAATGCACAGATTAGTAACAACATTGCTCCCACCAAATGGACGACATCAGGTGGCGGAGTGTATATATTTGCCAGCACTGACGGAGAAGTCGGTAACTGCTTATATATGTCCGATAATGCGAAAATCAGCGGCAATACAGCCACCCAAGGAGGTGCTGTGTATGTACGTAAAAACGGTCAGGTTACCATGAGCGGCAATGCGCAGATTAGCAATAACACGGCAACCGAGAATGGTGGCGGCGTCTATGTAGAAAATAGTACTTTTAAAATTGCCGGCGGTGCTCCTCGGGTCTGTGACAACTTGTGTCAAGATGTTCAGAACAATGTCTATCTGGCTACCGGCAATGCAATTCGGATTAGTAAATTATCCACATTCGCCGGAAAAATCGGCGTATCCACCCAGGATACACCCACCGAGAGCAACCTCGTAACGGTTGCCGCGGTAGCTGTGGAGGCTGGGGGTGGCGGTCACCTGACCGAAGAAGATTTGGATCATATTTGCAGTGATAAAGAGAACCTCTATCCAGTTCTTGTGGGTGGCGAGGTGAAATTGTCGGCGACCGAACCGCATCGGCATCCCGTTTGTGGCGCAACCTGTGGTGACAGCGAGAATCATGGAAATCAGACCTGGATAGGCGTTTCCAATCTGACTGACATCAAGAGTGGGGGCTATTATTATCTGACAGACAATGTTAAATTGAATGATACATGGATCTGCACTTATGATGTAGCACTCTGTTTAAATGGAAAAACAATCACCTGTGCAGCAGAAGTTGATGCCATTCAGGTTGCGAAAGGAACGAAGCTGATTATCACCGACTGTCAGAAAGTGGTCGGCAAGATTACCCATGCACAGGATAATATAGGACGAGGTATAATGTCCTTGGGTACCTTGATACTGTATAACGGCGAAATTACCAAAAACCAGATTGCCAAAGGTAGTGGTGCCGGTGTATACGTAGATGGTGGTAATTTTTACATGTATAAGGGCAGTATCTCTGATAACAAAGTAACCATAAACGGTAACGGCGGCGGTGTGTATGCAAAAGATAGCACCAACTTCGTTATATCCGGTGGTAGTATTGACAGCAACCATGCACCGTCTAGCGGTGGTGGTATATACTATGAATCTACAATTAGTAAGTCAGTAAAATTCAATATATCTGGTGGTAATATCGTTAGAAACACAGCCGTTACTGGTAACGGTGGTGGTATATGGCTGAAGAGTGCATATGGAAATATGAGGTTTACCATGTCCGGTGGTAGGATTTCAAACAACGTCGCTAGCAAAAACGGCGGTGGTGTATATATTTCTGAGCCCTATTACGGCAAGTTTACTGTGTCCAGTACGGCACAAATCACCGACAACGCGGGTAATGGAAACGATAACAATGTCTATTTGCCCAGCGGCAAGACCATTCTCATCGGTGCGAACGGGTTGAGCAGCTCCGCCAAGATTGGCGTGACCATGGGACAGCAGCTCGCCGAGGGTGTGCGAGTTGCCATCGCCAAGGGTACAAGCGATGATTACACACTGACCGCGGATGACCTGAATGCTTTCAACAGCGATACCGGCTATTACAAGTATGCGTTAGACAACGCTGTCAACTTTTCAATCGGCGAATTACATGTGCATGGTCTCTGTGGCACGGCGAACTGCACTGAGAGTAAGAATCACAAAAATGTGCTGTGGACTGCGATCAGGACGGAAGAGGATCTGCGCAACATCAAGGGTGGAAGTAGTAGCTCACACAGACAGTATTACTATTTAACGACTAATATTGCTCTGAATAATACGAGCTGGAATCCGACAGGCTACATCTCACTTTGTTTGAATGGTTACAGCATCACAGCTAACGGCAATTTTGACACCATTACCGTAGGTGAAGGAAAAGATACGGATTCACTTACACTTTGTGACTGTAACGGCAGCGGTAACAACACAGGAGAGATTACCCATGTTGACGGTATGAAAGGGCGTGGCGTATATTTAAAACCCTTCAGTGACCTTAGCCTGTATAGTGGAAACATCACCGGCAACAACACTGATGACCACGGTGGCGGTGTGTATTTGGACGGCAGTTTCTTCTACATGTACGGCGGCAGCATCACAGACAACAGCGCAAACAATGGCGGTGGCGTGGCTGGACGTGTAAGTAATTATAAAGTGAACGGGGGGTATGTCGTTGGCAGACTCTTGATGTTAGGTGGAACGATTACCGGCAACAAGGCAGCCGCCAACGGTGGCGGCGTTGACATGGATTGCGCCTTTGAGATGTGTGGTGGCAGCATCACCAGTAACGAAGCCGATGCCAACGGCGGCGGTGTTGCCGTGAAAGGTGATCATAGCGTCGAATGGAGTGGTGGCAGTGTCACCGGTAACACGGCGAAGAACAACGGTAGTGGTGTGTATGTAGCTGAGAGTGTTGAAGCCATGGAAGTCAACGGGGATGTGAACATTACCGGCAACACCAATGGCAATGTTTATTTGCCTGGCGGCAAGACTATCACCGTCGGCTCGACTAGGGGCAGCGGCACAAGTTTGACGGATGGTGCAAACATTGGTGTGACGCTGGAAAAGCTGCCTGCGGAGGGAGATTTTATGAAGTTCGCCGAGGCAGCCACGGGTATTACCCTGACGGATGAAATTGCGGGCAAATTCACCATCGACAATAATAGCAGCAACACATACAGCGTGCAGAACATCGACAACAGTCTGTATGTGGTAAGTGGCGAGCTGCATGAGCATGCAATCTGTGGCAGTGCAGACTGCAGTCACAAGACTAAGCATGACGATGTGTTGTGGACTCCCCTGACCTATAATGCAGATACACAGGCGCTGATGCGCGGCGGAACGAAAGTAAGCAGTAGCAATGGCACAGAAGGGATGGAATACAAACTTCCTGCGGGCAACTACTACTTACTGAACGATATTACGTTTGCCGGTACGATCAAAATCTCAGGCAACGTAAATCTCTGCCTGAACGGAAAGAGCATCACCAATTCGGCACAGGATGCTTCGACGTTTGTTATTCCCAAGAATGGCAATCTGACCCTGTGCGACCACGAGAGCGGTACCATCACCTCAACCGATAAGAAGTCTGATGGTGTGCAACTCAATGCTCACTCTAGCACTGACACTGCTACATTCACCATGTATGGCGGCACCATCACCGGAAATAGGAATGGTGTGGATGGGATTTCCGGTACTGATGTGTTTAATATGTATGGCGGTACCATCACCGGCAATAAAGTAGGAGCAGATATTCCTGCGAATGTTACAATGACGGTCGGCGGCACGGCAAAGATTACCGGCAACACCGACATGAATGTTCTCCTGTTCGAATATGATGAAAACTCGAAATCATTTATCAACATTGATTCAAGCCTGACGGATGCCGCAAGTATTGGTGTGTCTATCACCAATAGCCCCACGGCAGAAGTTCCGGTTCAGATTGCTACCGGAGCAACCGGCTTGGTGGACTATACTAAGATTTTCAAGCCGGACAATACAGATAGGGGCTATATGGTTATAAAGGATGCGCAGGGTAATCTGTACCTTAGCGCCCACCAGCACAGTTGGCAATACACGCTGGGCGCAGACGGCAAGTCGATTACCGCCACCTGCGTTAATACAACGAACTGTCCCAACATTGACGGCGGCAGCGTGACCATCAAGGCACCTGAGGAGAATACTCTGATCTACGATGGCAGCAACAAAAAGGCAATACTTGAGAACAAACTGCTCACCGGTGAGAAGGATCCCACAATCAGCTACACGGTTGGAAACGGACAGGGTGCTACACTCCCTGACGGTTCCTATCCCACCAATGTCGGTGCTTATACCGCAAGCATCACAGTGGGTGGTGTGACAGCCAGTGTGACTTATGAGATTCAAAAGGCAGATCCCGCAGCGAAAAATTTTGTCTTTACCGCACTGGGCAGCTTGACATATGACGGCATGGCAAAGACTGCAGACATCAAGACTGCGACGAACATCACCGGCATGGGCGATGTTATGGTGAAATACTATCAGGGCGAGACGGAAGTGCAGCCCATGAATGCGGGTGAATACAAGGTTAAAATCAGTGTGGCGTACGGCTCGAATTTTAACGCAGCAAGTGACCTGACGGATGAAAACTGGGCGTTTAGGATTACTCCCATTATTACCGAACCGACTGTGGAACTGAGCGGTAACACAACTTATACTTATACCGGCGAACGGATTACACCGGATGTTACCGTAACCATCGATGGCAGACCGCTGACGAAGGGTACGGACTACACCATTATTTACGGTGATAACGTAAACGCCGGTACGAATGCCGGTTTCGTAACCGTTAAGGCAAAGGGGAATTATGGATTTGCAGATGTTGTTAAGAAATTTGCCATTGAGAAGGCGGATCCGAAGCTGAGCTTTGAAAAGTCCACTGTGACGACCTCCTATGGAACGCAGCCTGCCAACAATAAGCTTACCAATATGGGCAACGGCGTGGTGACTTACCAAAGCAACGACAATTCCGTTGCAACTGTGAATGAAAAAGGTGAGGTTACCGTTGTCGGAGTGGGCGAGACAACCATTACCGCGACAGCCGCCGAGACGAAGAACTATAAGTTAGGCACGGCAAGTTACACACTGACGGTGAATAAGGCACGTGTTCATATTGTACAGGCTACCGTTGCCAACAAGGAATACGATGGAAGCGTGAATGCTGACGTCACAGGGGTAGTTTTTGCCAACGAGGCAGACGTGAGAATAGATAGTCTGGTAGCGGGTATGGACTACACGGTGACCGGTGCTTTCCAAAGTGAAAACGCCGGGAAACAGGATGCAGAGGTAACGGTAAAACTTCTTGGTGAGTTTGCCTCTCACTATGAACTGACCGGCGGAACATATAAGACCAGGGCAACTATTACTGCAAAGCCTATCAGCATTGCAACCGCGCGCACGCAAGACCGCAGCTACGAGCGGAATAATACCTCCGTGACCATTTTAGAAGTGACCTTCAAAGACAGCACAAACACACTTGTTGCAACGCTGACAAGTTCCGATTATACCGCGACCGGCAAGATGGTTAATGCGAATGTCGGCACAGACAAAAAAGTTACCGTTACGGTGACCCTGCAGGGAAAAGCGGCAGACAACTATAAGCTTGTTTCCAACATGACCACCGCAAAGGTAGCGATTACGCAGGCTAAGGGCGGTGTATTGCAGGAGGAGAACTTAAAGCAGAAATTCTCCGACCGGAAGCAGAAGACCTTCACACCCGATTACACAGGACTTCCTGCCGGGGAGACATGGACATACAGCATTTCCGAGGCACAAACTTCGGGATCTGCAAAGGTGGAACCGGCTATGATTAATACAGCCGGAAAGATCACCTACAGGCTGACAGCCGGTGCGGAAAATGACACCATCTGTTGGACGGTAACGATTTCCAATCCAAATTATAAAAACTTTACCAAGGATCTGGTACTGACCCTGACGGCAAAGGAACCTCAGGAGACATTGCGCATCACCGGTGACAACACTGTGGTCTATGGACAGAAGCTGCAACTGAGCACGGTCGGCGGCTCCGGAACAGGCGAGATTACTTACAAAGTGGATGAAGTAAGAAGCACAGGCGATGCGACGATTGATGAGAATGGCGTTCTGACTCCGGTTAAGGTCGGAAGCGTTGTTATCACAGCAACCAAGGCAGGTGATGTCGATTACAGTGAGATCACCAGTGCACCTTTTGTCATTATGATTACCCAGGCTGCTACAAGCGGTGAACCGAAGTACCATAAGATTACCACAGGCGGTAAGACCCTGGCAGACGCAGGACTGACGTTGGCAGGCAGCACCATTCATCCGGCAGACGGTACACTGGAGTGGATAGATGATGCAGGTGTACTTCCCAATGACACGGCAGTCGATATGAACAAGACTTACAAGTGGCGCTTCACCCCTGCGGATACCAATTATGAGATTCTGACCGGTGAAATCGAACTTTACCATGTGGATGCTCCGGCAGTCACTGCACAGCCCAAGAGTGTATCTGTGACAGTAGGAGACACAGCAACGTTTGAAGTTACTGCAACCGGTACGGACGTAACCTATCAGTGGCAGATTGACAGAAATGACGGCAAGGGATTTGTAGACATCACCGGAGCTACCGGTGCAACCTACACCATAGGAGTAACGGATAGAGACTGCAACGGATTTAAGTACCGGTGTGTTCTCAGCAATGCGGCCGGTTCAGTTACCACCGATACCGTAGTATTGACGGTACAGTATCAGATCATTGAAGGCGCGAACGGCTCCTGGAACCAGAATACGGACGGAAGAAGTCTCAAAATCAGAGGAAACGGTGAATATTCCAAGTTCCAGAATGTAAAGGTAGATGGGAATATCATTGATTCCAAGAACTATACCGTGAGTGAGGGCTCCACGATCATCGAATTACATGCAGATTACCTGAAGACTCTGTCCGAGGGCAGTCACACCTTTGAGATCGTATGGACAGACGGCGCCGCAGGCACCAGCTTTACGGTAGCAAGGAACACCTCCGGCAGCAATAATACCGGCAGCAATAACACCGGCAATAACGATAATAATGACAGTACGGACAACTCAGCTGCCGCAGCTCCCACCGCTGCTGCTACTGCGCAGGAACTGGACAAGGTTCCGGCTACCGGAGATCCTCTCGGTATCTGGCTGATGCTCTTTGCGATATCCCTGACCGGACTCGCAGGAATGCTGGCGAGAAGAAAGAAGAACTAAGAATAACGTAAATAATATAGAAACCTCGCTACAGAGATGATACCTGTAGCGAGGCTTTTTGTCTTGCAATCTTATTTTTCATTTATTATTGACACTATACTTACCTTTTATTATAATATAAGTGAACCACTGAACTCGCGAATGCGATGTAGGTGGTGTTTTATTTTGGATATATTACTAATCCATACATATTTGTCTCATTTGCTTTCAAATTTAATTTTTCCGCTTCCTTTAACGTCACCATAACCCGTTTTACAAAGAGTTTGTCAATTACAGTTCCCACTCGTTTGGGTAACTCTTCTTTCCGAATTTCGATTTTGAAATATAAATGTACAAAAAATGAAACGAAATCACATATTTGAATAAAATAGGATTCTGATGAATTTTTTTCCATAATATCCTCGATCATATTGCTGATCGGATGATTGACAAACCCAGGCAAATATTTGGATTGGATCGGATTAAATGCACGTATAGCTCTGGCTGTCTTTCTCATAGGTGCTATTCTGCCCTCATCCGTAATCACTAAATAATTCCATTGCCCATCGCTGTCATTCTCGATACGTTGTATATTATATTTCAATGCATTTTCAAGAACGTGATAGTTATTATCTTTAAATTTTTTCTTATCAATAATCACATTTACAATCTTTAAATCCATCTTTGCAATTGTTAACGTAAATGCTTTTATTATATCTTGTTTTGTTTCTTTTGACCAATGATACTCACGATATGGATTTTTATCCGTCAAAAAATGTTTTGTATGCATCTCTTCTGATACATGAAAGCCATATTTATCTTTCAATTCTCTTCTCAAAATACGCATTTTTTCAAAATTTTGCTGCCAGCTCTCTGCAGGCATATACAAACTTGTTAAAATAAAATGGTCTGATGAATTTATTGTTACTCCGTCATCCCCTGTTTCATCAAAATATGCTATATATGTTTTCATCAATTCCCCTTTCATATTTTAGACATTTTAATGCCATTCATTTTTAATAATGAAAACTATGGTGATTCACCAAAATACTGAAATTAAATAAGATTTGAAATAGAAAATTTACTTATAGATAGAGAATAGCAAACTATTCTCAGCCTGTCAACATGACAAAATAACATTCAAATCAGGCTTTCGCACATTACAGCGATAGCAAACTAATCTGTTGACGATAAGCCATTTCTTGTATATAATAAATCGTATCACTGTATACAATTAAGAAAATGTACAAGAAGAAAAATTTGAGGAGGCTATTATGACAGGAAATACGTTAGGCTGGGTAATTGTGGCATTCGTGCTGTATTTACTCATGATGATCGCTATCGGAGCGTTTTATGCAAAGGGCAATAACAATTCCGAAGACTACTTTTTGGGAGGCAGAAAGCTGAACGGCTTCGTCGCTGCGCTGTCCGCGCAGGCGTCGGATATGAGCGGATGGCTGTTAATGGGACTGCCGGGAGCTATTTACTTAACCGGTGTCGGAGGTGACGGCTGGATCGCCATCGGACTTTTCATCGGCACGACGCTGAACTGGCTGTTCATTGCCACGAAGCTGCGCAGATATACGATCCGCGCCAACAATTCCGTTACGCTGCCGACTTATTTTGAGAACCGCTTCCATGATGAGAAGAAGGTATTGATGGCGGTTTCTTCTATTACTATTGTAGTATTTTTCCTGGTATATTGCGCGTCTGCGCTTTCTGCCGGAGGTCAGCTGTTTGAGTCCGTGTTCGGTATTGATTATCATGTGGCACTGACCATCGGTGCGCTGGTAGTTTTGGTCTATACCTTCCTCGGCGGATTTACCGCGGTATGTGTGACAGACTTTATCCAGGGTATGCTGATGCTAGTCGGTATTCTGGCAGTACCGCTGTTCGCTTATCATTTTCTGACAACCGGCGGCACTACATTGTCAGCCGGTCTGGAAGCCAGCGGTGCTGACAGTGCCAACTTCCTGAACCTGATGAAGAACGGTGACGGCAGCAACAATATCATCAGCGTGATCTCCGGTCTCGGCTGGGGACTGGGATATTTCGGAATGCCCCACATCCTGGTACGATTTATGGCAGTCCGGGATGAGAAGGAAATGACCAAGTCCAAGGCTACTGCCATCAGCTGGGTAGCATTATCCCTGGGATTTGCAGTATTTATCGGTATCCTGGGCAGAGCTTATCTGCCGGAGCTGGTGAATGGCAATAATGAGAAGGTATTTATTGAGATGATCAAGAAGGTATTTACCGTGGAGATGCGGGCTCCGTTCATTGCAGGATTGTTCCTCTGTGGTATCCTGGCAGCGATCATGTCCACGGCGGATTCCCAGCTGTTAGTCAGTGCCTCCAGTGTGGCGGAAGATATCTTCAAGGGACTGCTCAAGAAGGATGCGGATGACAAGACGGTCATGAATGTCAGCCGTGTCACTGTACTGGTGGTAGCTGTGCTGGCTTACATCATCGCATGGAATCCGAACAACACCGTCATGGGACTGGTATCCAACGCGTGGGCAGGTTTAGGTGCCGCCTTTGGTCCGCTGGTAGTGATGTCCTTATATTGGAAGAGAACCAACTTCCCAGGAGCGGTAGCCGGAATTGTCACCGGTGCACTTGCCGTTATCATCTGGGATTACATCCCTCTCGTGGGCGGACAGACTCTGGGCAAAGCTACCGGATTGTATTCCCTGGTAGTAGGCTTCGGGCTGGGACTTATCGCTATCATCGCAGTCAGCCTCACTACCAAGACTCCTTCCGAGGAAATGCTGCAGGAGTTCGAGGATGTGAAAGCGAACCGGCTGTAACAGACCGTTGATGAAATAAATATTGACAGACAAAAATACTGATGGACAGCGAAGACATCTGCCTGTCAGTATTTTTATGTATTTGTGTTGGCGAGGGTATGGGAGGCAAAAACAAGCTATCTGTACCCAGCAGAACTTGCGAAAGCGGGTATGTGAGACAAAATCAGGTCGATTATACCCTCCACCTTTGTACATCGGGGCACAGATAAGGATTTTGCCGTAATAAGCCCCGTCGATACCGGGATATCGGGGCGTAGATAAGGATTTTGCCAGAATAAGCCTCGTCGATACTGGGACATCGGGGCGCAGAAAGAGATTTTGTCAGAATAGGCCCCGGGGATATCGGACCAGCGGGGCGCAGCAAGAGATTTTGCCAGGATAAGCCCCGGGGATCTCGGACCAGCGGGGCTTAGAAAGAGATTTTGCCAGGATAAGCCCCGGGGATCTCGGACTAGCGGGGCTTAGAAAGAGATTTTGTCAGAATAAGCCCCGGGGATCTCGGACCAGCGGGGCGCAGAAAGAGATTCTGTCAAAATAAGCCCCGGGGATCTCGGACTAGCGGGGCTTAGAAAGAGATTTTGTCAGAATAAGCCCCGGGGATCTCGGACCAGCGGGGCGCAGAAAGAGATTTTGCCAGGATAAGCCCCGGCGATATCAGAACAGCGGGGCGCAGCAAGAGATTTTGCCAGGATAAGCCCCGACGATATCGGACCAGCGGGGCGCAGCAAGAGATTTTGTCAGGATAAGCCCGACGGCAACTGAGAGCATCCAAGGGGGAACGGTTTCATTTGCCATAAAAAATATTGGGCAATATTATACTGGGCTATATTATATAAGAAGAAACTCACAAAAATACAGTGGCGAACCTGTGCAAAACAGAAAAAAAGAATTGTATCTAAAAAAATACAATTTTTTGAAAAAAAGTCTTGCAATGCCCGTAAATTCAATGTATACTAATCCTTGCTGTGGCATGATAGCTGTGAAACGTGAGGTTGCCGGTTCCCAGTAATGGAGATCGGGTTTTCCGTGGAGCGAATGTCAAGTTAGAAAACTGACGGCAAGTCACTGTACCAATTAACATCTGCCTTGAGCAGTAACAACGTGTAAGTTTATGACCGGAGAGAAGAAAGCGTTGCACAAAGGTCGCAGACACACACGGGAAAGTGTACAGTCACCGCTTGTCCGTACAAAAAGTAAGTATCTACTTACAAAAGTGCGAAAAGGAGGCGACTTTTTTTATGGCAAATCAGGTAATGAGAATTAC